>ENA-UPSA01001161-UPSA01001161.1-bioreactor-metagenome-genome-assembly--contig:-NODE-1161-length-28505-cov-18.242847_pt1 | contig 28505 bp, 24 predicted proteins | sample MGYA00238183_ERZ773288 | MGnify/ENA primary metagenome ERZ773288 (study PRJEB29028, sample SAMN07631243) | bioreactor metagenome | isolation source: Switchgrass digestor | place: USA: Dartmouth... | reverse complement strand
ACCAATGAATGTCAATATACTTAAGACAGATTTTCTATGAATTCTTGTGAATAATTAAAAAACGAGTTTGACATTTAGTAGAAAAAGTCACAAATTTATGCTATAATAAAGAAAAATTTCTGCGAAGGAGAACGTATATGGCAGACAAGAACAGACCGCTACACATATTGAAATATCTGTGGGATCATACCGATGAGGAACATCCTGCAATCATAACGGATATCCTTGCACATCTCGAAGGATGCGGTATCCACACCAACCGTAAGACGGTTGCCTCGGATCTTGCGGATCTCCAGGATAGCGGATTTGACGTTGTCTGCAATAAGAGCCAACAGAACCAATACTTCATCGGCAGCAGATCGCTCGAACTTGCCGAGCTGAAAATGATCGTGGATGCGATCCAGGCGGCAAAGTTTATCTCAGAGAGCAAGAGTCTGACTCTTATTGAAAAGGTTTCTTCCTTGGCAAGTCCTCATCAGGCAGAGCAGCTCAAGCGACGTCTGTACGTTGAAGGTAAAGCTAAGACCACGAATGAAACAGTCAACTATACGGTTGATCTGCTGCAGTCTGCGATCCAATCGCAAAAGGCGGTAGAATTTCAATACATAGAGTACACACCGAGGAAAGAAAAGGTTTTGAAGTACGATGGATACACCTATCGCTTCTCTCCATATGACCTTGTGTGGAACAATGACAGCTACTATGTTTTTGGCTGGATAGAAAAGTATAAGAAGGTCATCAAGTTCCGTGTGGACAGAATGCATCGCCCGAAGTTCTCGGAGGTCGAGTACCATCCAAGACCGGACGATTATGACATTCAAGAATACTGCGAACAGGTCTTCATGATGTACGACGGAACTCGGAGCATCGTCAAGCTGAAATGCGATAACAGCCTCATGAAGACGATTGTAGACCGTTTCGGTGAAGACGTGGAAACACACCTGCTCGACGATAAATCCTTTATGGTGACCGCAGAAATCGCTGTTGGCCCTCCGTTCTTTTCGTGGGTGTTCAATTACTGCGGAAAGATACAGATCATCGAGCCACAAAGTGTGAAAGAAGAGTATTTGAATCGAGTAAAAGAAGCATACAACAACATCTGATGAAAAAGGTGGGCGCAAATACGCCCACCTTTTTTTGACTTTTCGAAAATCCCTTGCGTTCAAACTAATGTTCGTGTATAATATGGTTACAGTGTTCAGTAAACACTGAACGCGAATGAGAAAGGGGTGTTTCCGTGAAGATCAATCACACATTTGGAACATTCATAAAAGAGAAAAGAAAAGAGAGATGCGTCTCTCTGCGAAAATTTGCTGAACAAGTTGGAATATCTTCGGTGTATCTTTCTAACCTTGAAAACGACCGTATGCCCGCCCCGAAAGACGATGTCGTTTCAAGCATAGCAAGACAGCTCCATCTCAATGAAGCAGATACCGCGATGCTTTACGACCTTGCAGCGAAAGCTAAAAACAGCACCGTGGTGTCACAGGATCTGCCGGATTACATAATGGAAAGAGACATTGTCCGAATCGCACTCAGAACGGCGAAGGACGTGGACGCAACTGACGAGGAATGGCAAGAGTTTATAGCCAGCCTCGAGGCGCATAGGAGGAAGAAACAGGAGGGCGAATAATGATCGAAATCAAATACTTGCGACCGGAGCTCCTCGAAGCAATCGCAAGGAACACTTTGAAAAAGTATGACGAGAGTCTTGTTAGCGGTTATGATGCCAAGGAGGTTCCCATCGAGGAAATTATCGAAAGCATGGGTCTCTCATTGGAATATCAGTACATTCGCAACAATGGACGTATCCTGGGCGAAACCGTCTTTGATGATGCCTATGTCCCAATCTACAATATGGATGAAAAGCGATATGAGCTCATCTTTGTTGAGCGTGGGACGATCATTCTTGATGCGAGCCTTCTGCGATGCAGAACACGTGGAAGACATCGTTTCACGGCAGCTCACGAGCTTGCACACTGGCTTATTCACCAAGAATTGTATTCGGGTACCGGTGATGCGGCAGCGATGCTGAAAAGCCTCAGTAAAAGCTCAGAGGCCGATCGGAGGATAGAACTTCAGGCAGACATGCTTGCAAGTGCTTTGCTTCTTCCTATCAGCCAAGTCAAAAAAGCGTTTTATCGGACTTCGGGCGAAGACCGAGTATCACGGTTGGCGGCACAGTTTGGCGTTTCCAATCAGGCGATGGAAATCAGACTGCGCAACCACCATCTGATATAAAGCCGATAAAACGGCTTTTTTTGCCCATAGTGTTCAGCATTTACTGAACAAAACGGTGCCCGATTCATTATATCACCGACTTCAAGAAAATTTTGTCAATAACGGTACAGAATATTACAAAATTCAGCGTGGGGCTTTTGGTATAATTGTGTCGAGGAAATGACTGAGCCGTAAGATAACAATCACTTCCTATCAGAAAAGATCACTTTCATTTATCTAAACAGGAAGGAGTTTATCAATAAGGGTCGAGAAGTTTTTCTCAAATTCAAAATAAAGGAAGTGATCGGTATGATTTTCATTCAGCAAGTGTACGAGGATGCAGACATTAAAAGCGAGTATGTCAGATGTCCTTCGTGCAAACGTGGTAGGCTCTGCGATAAGCCCAAAGGAGATATAGCAACGGTGATCGCTCTAAAGACCGATCACCAGGAAAAGACAGGCAGTAAGATTATACTGAAATGTCCCAAGTTTTCTCAAAAGTTTCTCATTCACTTTTCAAAAGAGTGAGCAAGTAAAAATTAAATAGCTATTGTTAACAATTAATACGTTTCGTACATAGCATTCCATCCGCCGGACACGCTGATCATAGATCAGTAAAGCAAGCCGGAAAAGAGCTTATATCCACCCGATAACTCGGGTGAGAATACTGACCATCGAGATAGGGCATGACAAACAGCTTTTTAGGTTGTTTTTGTCATGCCCATTTTTTATTGCATCCTTTCTGCCTAAAAAGCAGAAAGGATTTTTTATGTTTAGGAGTTGGCTTTGCTACATAGCTAAGTACCCGTGATCTCCGATTTTTGAACTCGAACCAATCAAATTCAAAAATCAAAAGGAGATCACAATAATGATTAAAGTTTTTTATATCGAAGATAACAACGGACAGTACGTTTCCGCAGACGGAAGCAAGAGATGGACACGCCTCACCGGACAGGCTCTGTATGACTTCTTACAGACCGAGAGAGGAAAGAAAACTTATTTCTTTGTTGATACCGATGACAACGGTGTTGCAATTGGTGTAGAGATCACTGACAAAGAACAGCAGATTGCATTTGAGACAGATAAGCGCCGTCGTCGCTATGTATCGGAGTCGCAAAAAGAATCGGGATACATAACGGTATCCTTCGATTACGTTGAGACGGAAGACGGGACAAGCACCGGCGATGAGGTTATTCCAAATGATGATGACAGCATTGAGAATGATGTGCTTCGTCAGTTCGATCTTGAAACACTTCGCAAAGCACTCGATACTCTTACGGAAGATGAGTATGCGTTGATCTGCGCATTGTATCTGCAAGATAAGCCCATGACAGAAAGAGATTATGCTAAGGCTATTGGTGTTCCAAGAACAACCCTTGAATATCGAAAAATGCTTGTTCTTCAGAAATTAAAAAAGTTTTTTTGAAAAATTTGATTTTTCTTTCGTCCAAATCGAAAAAAATTGCCCAATAAAGGATGAGAGGACAAAACAGCTCCTCTCGTGATCCTTGACAAAAATTAAATATACCTGCAACAGATACATTGCCGTTATTGTCAGGTGATAGCGACAAGCGACATTCCCAAGGCACAGCTCCTTTTCGAAGGAGCTGTGCTCGTTGGGAAAATTCTCGGACGGCTTCCGAGAAGAGCGAAGACAAATAACGGTTACAATGATACTTCCGTAGCGAAAGCGCGGCTTCCGGAGTACCCGGGAGTGGTGAGAGTCCAATGAGAAAGATCAGCCATCTTTCGTCTGTTGTCTGCCTATGCCGAGGGGTTAAGAACGAATACGGCACATAATTAACGCAAAACGAATTTGGGATCGGTGCCAACACCGCCGATCCCTCTTACATAACACGAAGGAGGTATCGCCATGATTAAACGAGGCGACGTGTACTATGCAGACCTTGATCCTGTTATCGGTTCTGAACAAAAAGGACACAGGCCCATAATTGTGATTCAGAACGATATTGGAAATCTGTATAGCCCCACGACCATCGCAGCAATGGTAACAAGCAGTCAGAAAAAGAAGCTACCTACCCACGTACATGTCAAAGACGAAAGCTCGGGCTTGTCTGATGATTCCATCGTAATGCTCGAGCAGATAAGAACCATTGATAAGCAACGGCTTTGTTCGATGATCGGACACGTGAGCGACAAAACAATGGCGCTGATCGAGGACGCAGCTCTTTGCAGTCTCGGGATCGTAAGGTAACCAGGGAGGATAACGAAATGTACTATAAAAATAAAACACATCAAAAAATCTTCGAAGAGCAGGTCAACGGCAATCCTTGTAAATGTCCCAATGAATACCTTGCAGCTCTTTATTTACTTACTGCCGACCGAGATCTGTGGAGGGCAGCCAAGTACGAGATCGAACGAAAAGAGATCGACTTTTCCAAGATCCGTCCCAAGGAATACACCACAAACAACTATACCGTGTTCATCGTTGCCAAGGATATCTACCACGGCGAGACGCACATCACACTCAAAGATATCTGCGATCGGTATCTCGTCCCCGACAAGCTGTTTGATCTGTTCCTAACAGCAATTCAAATCTGCAGGTTAGGCTACACCTACACCGGCATCGAAAAAGTGTTCAACTGAGTTGGACACATACATAGCGAAAAGGAGGAAATCGCATGAACGAAACTGCATATAAAACCTTTGATGAACTTCCAATGTTCCTCAATGTCGCAACCGTTGCCAAGCTCTTTGGAATCTCCCAGTCATCGGGATATGAGCTGATGCATGAGAAGGAATTTCCTTCAATTAAGATCGGCAGCAGAATCCTCGTTCCGAGAGACAAGCTCAAGGAATGGGTGGAAAATAAGATGATGCAGTAAACAAAGAAAGAGTCTGAAATGATAAAGTTTCTTGAACTGCCGATTCTGCCTGGACTTTGCGAAAGGTTAGTGATATTGTGTTGAACTAAAACAGGAGGTATCAACATGGGAAGCAAACGAGCGAACGGCGAAGGAACCGTTCGAAAAAGAAAGGACGGACGATGGGAAGGCTTCATCACCGTCGGACATAAAGAAAACGGAAAACCAATATATAAATCTGTGTTTGCAAAGACTCAGAAAGAGTTGATGCCCAAGCTCAGAAAGCTCATTGATGATTATAAAGGAGTCGAGCTTACAGAAGAAAGCTCCATGACGGTTCGTGAGTGGCTGGATAAGTGGCTGAAGGAATATGCAGAGCCAAAGCTAAGACCATCCACGCTGAAAAGCTATCGATACGAATGCGAAAAGATCTGCGAGTACATCGGCGATAAGCAAGTAAAGCTTCTTACCACCGCAGACTGTCAGCGAATGTATAACAAATTCAAGAAGTCCGGACGGACAAAAAATGTTGCAGAGCTTGGCACCGAAATGGCTGACTCGACTGTTCGCAGACTCCACATGATGTTCCATGAAGCGATGGAAGCAGCACAAAGAAAGCGACTGATTGCAATTAACCCAACCGAAGGGACGGTAGTGCCTGGGTGTAATTACAAGGAAATGACCGTCCTCAATGAGGAACAGTTAGAAAAATATATGGATGCCCTAACGAAGGATCCCGTGTGGCACGACTTCTTCTATCTCGAATTAACAACAGGACTTCGCCTCGGTGAGATCTGCGGTCTCAAATGGGAGGACTTCGACGAGAAAAAAGGAACGCTGAAGATACAGCGCTCCATCAGCAGAACCGTCAGCGGCAAAAACGTCACGGTCGGAGATCCCAAAACCGAAAAGGGTAAGAGAACAATCAAACTGCCGGACAGTACCTTCCAAGTGCTGTTACGCAGAAAAGAAAAATACAAAGGTGATTGGGTGTTCCCGAGTATAAAGTATCCAGGAAAGCCCGTTGCACCGAGTGGGGCGTACCATAGGCATAAACAGATACTGCAAGATCTTGATTTGCCCTCGATACGCTTCCATGATCTCCGACACACCTTCGCAACACACGCTCTGAAAAGCGGTGTAGACGCCAAGACTTTGTCGGGAATCCTCGGACACACCAATGCGTCTTTTACACTTGATACGTATACTCACGTTACAAACGAGATGCAATTTCGCGCATCCGAAATTGTGGGTGACTTTATGGAAGAAATACTCGGAAAGGATTTAATGCCATGGCTGGAAGACGAAAAAACGGAGCCGGTACTATAAGGGAACGCAAAGACGGCCGATGGGAAGGCCGAATTATTATCGGTTATGACGATAACGGCAAGCCCAAATCCAAGAGCGTCTTTGTGCCCACTAAAACTGAATGTGCAAAAAAGCTGAAGGAATTACAGAATGAGAGCTACCACATAACCGGTAGGCTACCTACGCAAGCAAAATCAAGTATGAGCTTTGGTGAATGGATAGATCTGTGGTATCAGAACTACTGTAAGCAGACCATTCGGGAAACAACACGCACGAGCTACGAGAACAGGATCTATCAACATATCATTCCTGTGCTTGGAGAAATCAAGCTCGACAAACTCACGCAAAATGACCTACAGAATTTCTATACACACCTCAAAACCACCGGCAGACTCCAATATACCGAACAGCAAGGAAACGGCTTGTCTGATCGCATGGTAAGAGGTTGTCATGCAAGCTGCCGTATGGCACTTGAAAAGGCAGTCAAGGAAGGACTCATTACAATGAACCCCGCAATCGGCTGTAAGCTCCCGCCCAAAAAGGCGAGAGAGATGCAGGTGCTCACGCACGATGAAATGCAAAGATTTCTGATTCAGGCAAAGCACGATGGATACTATGAAATCTTTCTGCTCGATCTATCGACAGGACTGCGCCGTGGAGAACTGATGGGGTTGCAATGGAAGGATCTGAACTTCGCCACCGGAGAGCTTCGTGTCGAAAGACAAGTGAGCCGAGTCAACGGTGAACTGAAAACCTTTCCCTCGAAGACCAAGTCCTCAATCAGAACCGTTGTACTGCCTCCTTCGGTGCTGAAAATGCTGAAGGCATATCAGCCGAGCACCAACGGATCAAAGTGGATTTTTCCGTCACCTGTAAAAACAGATGACTCACCAAGGGATCCCCACACCGTGTACAGCAAGATGCAACTTGTGTTGGAACGTGCGGAATGTAAGCGTATTCGCTTTCACGACTTGCGTCATACCTTCGCAACGATGGCTCTCGAGCACGGCATGGACGTAAAAACGCTATCCACTATGATCGGTCACGTTTCATCCGCAACCACACTTGATATCTACAGCCATATCACGACGGAGATGCAGATAAGTGCCGCGCAGAAGATCGATAAAGGCATCGGCAAGGTTGACACAACGATAAGAGAAGATGCCGTCCCAACGCCCAAAAAACGCGAACGCACGATGACTGACTTCAAGCCCAAACAAGGCAAGATTAGAAAAAGCGGCACCGGAGGGATTTATCAGATCAGCGAAAATCTTTGGGAAGGAAGGTTCACTCCGACCAATGCCCAGGGTAAGCGCGAAGCTCATAACGTGTACGCCAAAACAAGAGAAGAATGCGAACGGATCCTCGACGAAATGATCATGGAGGTTCGTCAGCAAATACAAGCAGAGAAAGAACAGATGAAAGGCATGAGCCTGTAACAAAACTACAGCGCCGAGACATTTGCTCTCGGTGCTGTTTTCACTTGGAGGAAAAATGAAATACGATACAACAGGAATGGACGTGGCATACGTTCAAAGCTTATACCCAAACGAAAGCCCTGAAGTAATAATCAAAGCTATGCTCTTTGTAAGAGAGAATGGATATCCCCAAAAGGTCGGAATCATTGCATGGTTTGATTTTATCCTACATATCATGAGAGATATTGTACGTCTGCATGCAACAAAGTAAGAGAACGCCGAAAGTGATGAAAAACACTTTCGGCGTTTGTTTTTCTTCGATTACAAAGACAATTGCTGGTTTTTACTTGAACCTGCAAAAAAAATCACGCTAAAGTTGCTTGCATTGATTGCTCCAAGGAAAGAGACGCAAATACATATCGAGGTTCGTCAAATTTGACCAGTTCTGTACTGGTCAAATTGTGGTCAAAATTTTCTGCAAAATAAAAAATTGTGCAGAATGATGAAAAAAACGACCGTTTTCAAGGGTTTTAAGCCTCAAAAACGGTCTTTTTTTTGGTCGAAGTGCGGAGACTCGAACTCCGTGCCTCCTGGTCCCAAACCAGGCGCTCTACCAGATGAGCTACACCTCGAAGGTGAAAAAACTTATTAAATTGTAGTTCTCACAGAACTGGTCAAAATTGTGGTCAAACCACTTTTGCGGGGGTAGGTCAAACGGCAAATGCTCGTTTTTCCTCCGTTTTTCTCGCGTTTCCTCGCTTTTTTGAAGAGGGGATCGGGTAGCGGCCTTTAGCTCCCAAACCAAGCGCTCTACCAACTGAGCCACACCCCGTAAAGTATTTTGTTGCGCAATAAAAAATGAACAACGAACAGCTACTAAGGGTCTGCCCTTATTTGTGTTCCTTGTTCACTGTTCAGATAAAGCAACAACTGCTGCTTTACGCTGTCACAACGCAAATGCAATGCACAGCTAATCAATTTGGGGTGGATAACCGGGCTCGAACCGGCGACCCTCAGGGCCACAACCTGATACTCTAACCAACTGAGCTATATCCACCATATGGCGTGCTTTGGGGGATTCGAACCCTCGACCTACTGCTTAGAAGGCAGTTGCTCTATCCGGCTGAGCTAAAAGCACGTATTCTGGAGCGGGTGACGGGAATCGAACCCGCACGGCCAGCTTGGAAGGCTGGAATTCTACCATTGAACTACACCCGCGCACAACAGAGCTGCCCGCTCTGTATAAAGATGCATTGATTGGTTGCGGCAGCGTACGGGACAAGGCAATCATCAATGCTTAATTTGTGATATTTAGTATATGCAAAACCTTATGCCATTTTATTCAGCATAAGCGTATACTGGCTCTTCTTTCTTGCGGCATTGTTCTTGTGAAGAATACCCTTCGCAACGGCCTTGTCGACTTTCTTGACGACAGCGACGTAAGCCTTCGAAGCAAGTTCCTTATCGCCACCGGCAAGTGCAGCCTTAAATTTCTTTATTTCTGTTTTTAAGGAAGATTTAAACATCTTGTTTTGAAGCGTTTTTGCCTTGGTAACTTTAACTCTTTTCTTTGCAGACTTAATATTCGGCACGCAACTCACCTCCTTGGTTCCGAATCGGACCTGATAATAATAGCACATTTCTTTTCATTTTGCAAGACCCAAAATCAAAAAATTATATTTTTTTTATTATTTGGGAAAATAACAGTATCACAGCACGAAAAGGGATTGTTTTATGGAATATTTTAACAGAAGAACAGATTTGGCGCTGGAAGCGCACGAGATAAATGCCGAAAAAGGGCAGGACGACGGTGTTATTGTCACCGAAAACGATGTGAACGGCGTAAAGGTTACCGTCGCGGAGGTAAAGCCCGGCGAGGGCGAGCGTCTGACCGGCAAACCGGCGGGCGTTTATACGACCATCGACATCGGAAAGGTCTGGCAGTACGACAGCGAACGCTTTAACCAGACCGCGACCGTGCTTTCGAACGAAATCAACAAGCTGATGCCCCAAGACCATCCCGAGGACAAAACGGTTCTGGTCGCCGGGCTGGGCAACATGGAGATCACGCCCGACTCCATCGGGCCGCGAGTGGTGTCAAAAGTCATTGTCACACGGCACATCCGGGTTTTGAACCGTGAGCTGTACGACAAAGTGGGCTTCGGCAACCTTGCCGCCATCAGTCCGGGCGTGCTGGGTCAGACCGGTATCGAAAGCGCGGAAATTATAAAGAGCGTGGTCGATAAAATTCAGCCCTGCTGCGTTATTCTTGTCGATTCTTTGTCCTCGCGCAAACTTTCGCGCCTTGCGACGACGGTTCAGCTCTGCGATACGGGACTGCGTCCCGGCGCCGGCGTCGCCAACAACCGCGCCGAGCTGAACGCGCAGAGCCTCGGAGTTCCGGTGGTTTCGATCGGCATACCGACCGTGGTGGACGCCGCGACGCTCGCGTACGACCTTTTGGAGGAAATGGTGAACGGCACGGACATCAAACAGAACGTGACCGGCACAAACTTCGACCAGATATACGAACAGATTATCGAGCGATTAATGCAGGGCAGCGGCCGAAGCATGTACATTTCCCCCAAGGAAAGCGACGTAATCGCGCGCGAAACGGCAAGGCTGGTTTCGACGGCGATCAACCTTTCGCTGCACAAAGGAATTGGCGTCCGCGACATGGCCGAGTATATTATGTAAATCATTTATAAAACGAAAGCGGGATTTTTCGCCCGCTTATTTATGTTTTATTCGGAGCGCTTCATTCTTGGCAAAGCATTATGCGCCGCTTTCATGATCGCTTTTGTAATATATATTATACTCCTGAATGATCCAGTTCTCGCCGTTGTTGACGATAATAAAATAATAATCAAACACAACCGGATAATCAGGTCCGTCTTTCGTCGGCACGACCACCGTCATCTCTCAATGTTATTTCCGCTTGTTCATATACCCAATACATAAAATTAATCAGCATTAATCCCGGGTGCCTTAATCTATATAGAACCCTGTATCTTTCCGTATAATAACTCGGATTTCCTTCATCAAAGGGATGTTTGAGTAGATTTACATAGTTTAAAGCGTTATCCTCGGGCAAAAAGGTTTTGAAAAATTGATAGATGTCATCAAAGGATTTAAATCTTTCATCGTTCACGATAACATAGTCACACTGCTCGTCGATTGGCTCCGGCGCTTCGATATACGGCAGTCTGTTCTAAAAAATATCCTTGAGAACCATTATTTTGTCGTAAATTTCTCTGACAATCGCGTTCGCGTCAATTTGCTCCGAGGTTTCCAGACTGGACGCGGAAGAATACGCGCTGTCGCTTGACAGCGTATCCTGGTTTTGTGCGCAGGCGGCAAGGAATACGGCCGTCAGCACGAAAAGGGTTATGATTCGTCTCATACGTATTTCTCCTCTATTATAAGAGTGGGACTTGCCCCTTTGAAAAGAACCCCTTCAATAACTGAATTTCAATTCCATTTTATTTAAAACAGAACCGGTTGTCAACAAATAATTTTTACGTTGTTCTTTTTTCGAAAACAGTCATATTTCGAACCGCCGGCGAATATAATTTACACAAGTAAAAGACCGCTCTTATCCAATAGAGGACGTCAGAACAAAGGAACTGTGGTTTTGAAAGAAGCAGGGACAAAAAAGGAGAACGCATATGAACCGCTTAACCAACCGGCAAAAAATGCTCATTAAAAAGTACACGCTTTTAACCGTATCGATACTGCTGATTACCGGCATTTTTTTATCGATACCGAGCATTGCGCGGGCTTTGCCGCGCTCGCTCGCGGAAGCGCTGACCCGAAATCCGTCGGCTGTTTCGGACGAAACGGCGTCCGAGCCGGACAGGCTTACCGCTTTGATGGGGGATTCGTTTACCGCGATTCTCGGATTCGACTATGAAGCGGAACCGGAAATCCCCATACTGGATATTACCGAGGGCGCGAAATTCGTACAGGCGGTGAACCTGTGCTGGTATACGATAGACGAAGAACCGCAGCTTTATCTGATAAACCGGACCAACTTCTCGGTGAACCTAAACGATTTCAGAAGCAATGAGTACCCGATCAGCAGAGAGATTGGTTCCGAACCGACCGTATTGATCGTACATACGCACGGCACGGAGAGCTATCTCGCGCCCGGTATTGATTACTACACGCCGAACGAAAGCTTCCGCTCCACCGACGAAAGCAAGACCGTGGTCGCGGTCGGGAAGGTGCTGGCGGAAGAGCTGAACAAGCGGGGCATCGTCACCATTCACGACACCGTCATGCACGACAAGGACGATTACAGCAACGCCTACACAAACTCAAAAAGAGCGGTCGCGGAGATGCTGAAAAAATATCCGACGATAAAATATGTAATCGACCTGCACCGGGATGCGGTTTTCACTTCGGACGGAACCAATCAAAAGCCGGTCACCGCCATAAACGGTCAGCCGGCGGCGCAGGTCATGCTTGTGGTGGGCACCAATCAGGGCGGAGCGGACCACCCGAACTGGCGGAAGAACCTTACCGTCGCGGTCGCGTTGCAGGAGACGATGAACAGAGATTATCCCACGCTTTCGCGGCCCATCTGCCTGCGGTCGGCAAGCTTCAACCAGCAGCTGTCGCCCGGATACCTGCTTTTGGAGGTCGGCTCCTGCGGCAACACGATTGAGGAAGCAAAAAACGCCGCGAAGCTGTTCGCCGCGGCGTTTGCAAGCACAATCAAGCAAAATTAGTGGTTCAAAGCAAAAGATTTTACAAGGGATTCGATTCTGCAGGCGCGCGCAAACGCTTTCTCTGCAAAATCCGGCTCCGCGTCGGCTTTCATGACTTCCAGCGTCAGCGGAATTTCCGGTCTTCCTTTCAACGCATGGGAAATCCTTTCCGCAAGGGTTTCCCAATTTATTTTGCCGTCGAAGGGGAGCAGGTGGTCGTCGTGGCTGCCGAAGTTGTCGTGCAGATGGAGCGCCGACAAAAGCGGCGCGTACTTCTCCAGCACGCCGCAGCCCTGATTGTATATCAACTCATGCCCGCAGTCGAAACAGAACCTCTTTGCGGGGGAGTCTATGTTCTCCATAACGTAATCAAGATACGCGACGACGCGCAGGTTCTCGAACGCGATCTGCACGCCGTTCTTTTCCGCCGCTTCGCAGATTTTGCGGAAACGGGACAGCCCCAGCTCGTTATAGGGCGGGGGCGTAAAGCCGCTCGAGACATGCACGATGAGCACGGGGATGCCGCACGCCTTCGCGTTGTAAACGTCCTGAACGAACCGCTCGGTCATATCGTCGCCGTCAGCGGCGTCCAGCCACATCGCGTTGATGTTCGCGAACGAAGTGTGCGCGGTTTCGATTTCCAGACCCAGCCTTTCGCAGATTCTCACCTGCTCGAAGCAGTCGCTTCCGCGCGTCTCCCAGTTCAAAAAAGTGTGGGTAAAGCCCGCGCTTTTTATTTTTTCGGCGCAGTGCTCATAACCCTTAGTCAGGTCATAGCCGATGTAGAGTGATTTTTTCATGATTCTTTCGTTTTCCTGTTGAGTTTTTTAAACAGCGGGTTAAACAAATACTTTCCGGTCATGGTTGAGATGGTGACCGCGATCGCCATGCAGCAGGCGTAGATCAGCGTCCGAATCAGCATGCTCGCGCCTTCTAAAAGCTGATTCTGCGCGAAAAACAGCATCGCCTGATACAGCATCAGTCCGGGGACCAGCGGTATGATGGATATAAAAACGATCACCGTAGCCGGCGTCTTGATGGTGCGGGCGAAAAACTCGGCGGGAATGCAGGCGGCAAGCGTTCCGAAAAAGGCCGCGCTGTACTCGCTTCCGGTATACTCATAGAGAATGCTGTACACAAAAAAACCGAGAAAACCGAGAAACGACGCCGCGATCAGCGAGCGCTTCGGCGCCGCGAGCGACAATCCGTAGAACAGGGAGGCAAAAAAAGTTGCCACAACCGGGAAAATGTATTTTTCCATACTGCATTGAACCTCATTCAGCCGCGAAGGCGGCAGATTAAAACGCGAGCATCAGCCCGACGCCGGCGGCAATCGATACCGCGGAGAGCAAAGCCTCGACGCCTCTTGCCGTGCCGGAAACGATATCGCCGTAGAGCGTGTCCCGAATCGCGTTGACCATGGCCAGCCCGGGCAACAGCGTCATGATTCCGCCGATAATAATCGAGCTCATGTTGATTTCGGGAAACAAAGCAGCGCTCAACCGCGCGAGCAGGGCGGTGATCATACTTCCGCCGAGATTGGCAAAAAAGGTGATGGAGCCTATTTTCTTAAACGCCAAAAGAAACATCTGCGCGATGAACGCAACGATAAACGCGAGGAAAAATTCAAGAAAACCGCCGCTGAACATAACGGCAAACGCCGCAGAGGAGAAGCTTGAAAAAATGCTTCTCTTAAAAAACGCGTATTTGCCCTGCTCGATCGCCTTGAGTTTTTCCAGCGCGTCTTCGCAGGACATCCGGCGCGCCGAAACCTCGCGCGAAATGGTGTTGAGCGCGTCGATATTGCCAAGGTCGTTCGACCTCGTTCGGATCGAACAGACCTTGGTGTAGGACTTGCCCTGATATTCCGCCGTGGCGGTTACCGCGGTCGGCAGAGCGAGAACCTGTATGCTTTCCGCGCCGCACGCCGCAAGAATACTCCGGGCGCACTCCTCGGCGCGGTAGGTTTCGCCGCCGTTTTTCAGCATCGCGATCGACAGCTTGAGCGCCAAATCCAAATATTCTTCAAACGAATCCTTCATAGCTTCAGTTACCGATAATGGTTACCCAATCGAAAAAGTCAAAATCGTCCTCATGCCCGCCGCCGTCCTCATGGTCGTCCGGCGAATCAATACCGTGCACGGGGCAGACCCTGTTGTATTCGGTGCCGTCCGGAACGGGCGGGAACGTGTATTTGGTGTCTTTTGTGCCTACGTCGTAGATTCGGTCGTTGATGATTCTAAGACCGACGTCAATGCAGTTTTCCTCCGGGCACAAGCCGAGGCTTACGCCGCCATAGACGGTGTCGTACTGAACCAGAACGTGCTTGTCGCATTCTTCCTGCGGTACCGTTTCCCGCGTGAAGACGCCGTCGTTGTAAACGGTGTTTTCAAGCGGGTCTTTATAGCACGCTTCGGACGGTTTTTTGCCGGAGACCATGCAGTATGAAACGCCGGTGACGACATTATCGGGCACAGTGAACTTCTCCTGATAAGGAATGCCTTTTTCCTTGAGGTTCTTGTAGATCAGACGCATTACGTTGTCCCAAAGACCGATTGCTGGGTTGGGCTTTTGCGTAATGGTCTTGTTGTTGTCGTAACCGAACCAGGTACAGCCCACGAAATCCGGCGTATAGCCGCAGAAGTAGTTGTCCTTGTTGTCGTTGGTACTACCGGTTTTGCCTGCGACTTCAAGGTTCGGGATATCCTTGATCAGCTGGATCTGTCCGGTTGCGGTTCCGCCCGAACCTCTTACGACGTGGAAAAGCAGAGAAGTCATAATATACGTTGACTCCTGCTTGAAAATCTCTTTTTCTTCCGGCTCGTTCTTAATCAGCAGAGCGCCTTTACTGTCGTAAACCTCGGTAAAGGAGCGCGCCTTGACGAATCTGCCGCCGTTTGCGAGCACGTTGTACGCCTGCGTCATTTCTCTGACCGTAACGCCTTCGGTGAACGAACCGAGCGAGAGCGGCGAGAGCTGCATGTCGGAATAGGAAACGCCGTTCTTGGTCAGGCTCTTGTGAATCGTGGTAAAGCCCATATCGACAAGGTTGTCAAATACGGTTTCAACGCCCAGTCTCTGGCACAAAGCGACCGCGGTTGTGTTCAGAGATTTCTTAATCGCATAGGTAAGCGGCACCTGACCGGAGTAACCGCCGGACGCGTTCGGGGGCCACAAAGTGGTTTTTCCGTTCTTTTCAATCTCAATAACGGGGACATCGTCGACCGGACCGGCATAGGTGATAAGCCCCTGATCTATCGCGAGCGAGTAAACCGACAAAGGCTTGATGGCAGAACCGCACTGACGCTTGCTCTGCGTGGCTCTGTTCAATCCGAGGTTGATTTTCTTTTCGCCTCTGCCGCCGACAATGCCCAAAAGGTTGCCGGTATGCGTATCCACAACGCACATGGCCGCCTGCGCTTTGATGCCGGTTTCCGCTTTCCAGTATTCGTCGTTGGTAAATACTTCTTCCAAAGCCGCCTGCACGTCCGGATCAAGGCAGGTGACTATCTTCAGGCCGCCCGAGTAGATCATCTGGTCCGCCATGGTTTTGTTGGCGGCGATTCCTTTATCGATCAGCGCCTGCTCTACGTCTCTAAAGACGGTGTCGATATAATAAGAATGGATTTTCTCGGAGTAATTGTAGTTTTCCCTGCGGTTGATTTCGAGCGGCGCGTCGTACGCCTCGTTGAACTCCTCCTGCGTGATTTTTCCCTGCTCGAGCATGAGCTTGAGAACCAGGTTTCTCCGCTCAAGGTTGTTCTTCGGGTTTATAATCGGGTCATACTTGATCGGAGATTTCGCGATCGCGGCGAGCGCGGCGCACTCGGTGAGGTTTAAGTCCTTAAGCTCCTTGCCGAAATAGGTTTCCGCGGCGGCGCGGACGCCGTTTGCGTTCTGCGAGAGGTAAATGGTGTTTAAGTACATCTCAAGGATTTCTTCCTTTGTGTACTTTTCCTCTACGTTGAGCGCGCGGAAAATTTCCTGCACTTTTCTCTGGATGGTGGTTTCGTTTTCGCCGGAAACGTTCTTAATCAGCTGCTGCGTGATGGTCGAGCCGCCGCCGTAGTTGCTGGAGGTCGGGATAAAGAAGTTGTATATCGCCGACGCCGTTCGCTTTACATCCACGCCGTTGTGCTCAAAGAACCGTTGGTCCTCGATGGCGATATAGGCGTTGATGAGGTTTTTCGGAATGGTGTTATAGTCCGCCCAAAGCCGGTTTTCGCTTCCGTGAAGGCGGTCATCAGTAAGCTCGACCTCGTTGCCGTTTCTGTCGACATACCACAGCGTGGTGGAAAGCGAAGAGTCGAACTTTAGGTTTTCAAGACCGTTGTATTCCGGATCGATATAGTTCTTGATGTAGATGACAAAAGCGACGGCGACCACCGCGCCCGTAATAACACCGACCAGCATGGCCGTCAGCAGAATGTTCAGCGCGTAGGTCAGAATCTTTTTGAGCGCAAAAAGGGAATACTTTCCCGTAATTTTCGCGACGGTTTTGCCGCTCACGCGGCGTCTTCCGTTCTGGCCCGCTCGCTTCGCCGAACCGTTCAGCTCCGAAATGTCAACCAGTCTTGTTTTCTGCGGGTCGGAAATACCGGTCGTTTTAGAAGCGGCATTCCGTTTATTCCTGTTGCGTTTTCTCTCGTTATCCTGCATAGCGTATCCGTTTCCCCGGCAGTAGGATGGTAAAAATTCGCCGGAAAACGGGCAGTTTTCACTCCTTAAAAGTATTTTATGTGAAAAATAAAGAATTATATCTTTTATATCTGTTTGACCGCGACGTTTTGCTCGCCGAGGATCAGTTTCAGCTGCGAGACCAGCTCCGAATCGACCAGACAGTAAACATCCTTGACCGCGCGCAGCTTTTTTTCTTTTTCAAAGTAAACTAAGACCCGGCTTCTGCCCGGCGCCTCTTTAATAATAGCCAGCGCGTCGTTGAGTCTTGTTTCGTTCTTTTCGGTTACGCGCAGGTACAGCGCGGTGTCGGTGCCCTGCTCCCAGCCGTCGGCGGATTCCGCTTTGCGCATCAGCAGCTTGACCTCGTCTTTGGACTCGTCGTTATAGCTCTCCTTGAGCGTCGCTTCGCATTCGAAAACATAGATGCAGCCCTCGCGGATTTTGCTGCCGTATTCCTCGTAAACGCTGGGGAACAGAATAATTTCGGTTTCGCCGTCGAGGTCCTCCGCGGTAACAAAAGCCATGACGGCGTTCTTCTTTGTAACTTTGGTGCGCTTCTTGGTAACCAGCGCGATGAAGTTTATAACCTGCTTTTCCTGGATTTTGCCGCTGGTAAGCCCCTGCAGCAGCTGCCGCGAGGTATAAGCGCCCTTTATCTGAATCAGTTTTTGATACTTGTCCAGCGGGTGCCCGGAGAAGTACAGTCCGGTCAAAGCCTTTTCGCTGGCAAGCCTTTCGAGTAGAGGATACTCGTTTATCTCGCGAAAGTCAAGCCTGAGCATGGTGTCGGCAAATCCGCTGTCGCCGGGCATGTCGAAAAGCCCGATCTGTCCGTCCACGTTCGCGCTGCGCTGGCGGGAGAGAATGTCCAGCGCCGAGTCCAGCTCGGCGATCATCCTGCTGCGGTAAATGCCGAAGGAATCCAGAGCGCCGCAGAGAATGAGCGACTCGATCATGCGCGTGTTCGCGAAACCATGAATGCGCGTCAGGAAGTCCTCGAAGCTGCGGAATCGCCCTTTCTGCCTTTCCGCGATCAGTTTCTGCGCGAAAAGCCAGCCGACGTTCTTTATCGCGACCAGCCCGAAGCGCAGATTCCCGCCCTCGACGGTAAAATTCTCGCCGCTTTCGTTGACGTCGGGCGGCAGAAGGGATATGCCCATCCGCGCGCAGTCGTCGATGTACTCTTTTATTTTTTCATTGTCGCCCGACACCGTATTCAAAAGCGAACACATATATTCAAGCGGATAATGGCATTTTAAATATGCCGTCCGGTACGATACGACCGCGTAGGCGACCGCGTGGCTTTTGTTGAAGGCGTACTTGGCGAACTCGTACATCATGTCGAAGATCAATCTTGCCTTTTCCCGGTCAACGCCGTTATTGACCGCGCCCTCGATAAAGCCCTCGCGCTCTTTCGCCATGACCTCGACCTTCTTCTTCGACATGGCGCGGCGTACGATGTCCGCTCTGCCGTAGGAATAGCCGGCGAGCTTGCGGCAGATCTGCATGACCTGCTCCTGGTAGATGATGCACCCGTGCGTGGATTTTAGAATTTCCTTCAGCTCAGGCGTGATGTATTCGGTTTTGTCCGGGTTCTTCCGGTTTTTTAAAAACTGCTCGATCGACTGCATCGGTCCCGGACGGTACAGCGAGATCGCGGAGGTGAGGTCCTCGATGTTCTCCGGCTTCATGCGCATCAAAAGGCTTCGCATGCCCTCGCTTTCGAGCTGGAACAGACCGAGCGTGCTGCCGGAAGATATGAATTGGTATGTTTTTTGATCGTTGAGCGGAATTTTATAGATATCAAAATCGGGATTTTTCTTTTGGATGGTTTTTGCGGTATGGTCGATGACCGACAGAAAACGCAGCCCGAGAAAATCCATTTTAAGAAGCCCGAGCTCCGCGACCGTGTTCATCGGGAACTGCGTGACGACGACGCTGTCGTTGAGCGCGAGCGGAACGTAGGTCGTCACCGGTTTATCGGTGATGACCACGCCGGTCGCGTGCGTCGAGGTGTTCCGCGGTCTGCCCTCTAAGGCTTTCGCGAAATCAAGAAGCCTTTTTGCCTGCGGGTCGTTGTCGTACAGGTTGCGCAGTTCCTTGCTTTCCTGCATGGCCGCGTCGATGGATATGTTGATATAGCGCGGAATCAGCTTCGCGATTTCGTCGACGGCGGCGTAAGACATGCCCAGCGCCCTGCCGGCGTCCCGCACCGCCTGCCGCGCGGCGAGCGTACCGAAGGTGACGATCTGCGCGACGTGGTCGCGCCCGTATTTTTCCGAAACGTAGTCGATGACCTCGCCTCTGCGCTCGTCGCAGAAATCGATGTCAAAGTCCGGCATGCTGACGCGCTCCGGGTTTAAAAAACGCTCGAACAGCAAGCCGTACGCCAGCGGGTCAATATCGGTGATGCCGATAAAGTAGGCGCACAGAGAGCCGACGCCGCTGCCTCTGCCGGGCCCGACGGGGATTTTACGTTTTTTCGCGAAATGCACGAAATCCCAAACGATCAGATAGTAATCGACAAACCCCATCTTTTGTATGACGGAAAGCTCGTATTCCAATCTTTTTTCGTACTCTTCGCCCGGCTTGATGAAACCGTCCCTGACCTTTTCCCGATAGCCGTCGTAGCACAGCTTTCGTAAATATTCGTACGGCGTGTAGGGCTTGGGCGGAACATAAGCGGGCAGGTGCATGGTCTCGAAATCGAAATCGAAGCCGCACCGCTCGGCGATTTTCTCGGTGTTTTCAATCGCCTGCGGAACGTCCGCGAAAAGCGACCGCATTTCCTCGTCGCTTTTTAAATAAAACTGGTCGCCCTCCAGCCCGTAGCCGCTTTCCTCAAGGGTTTTGCCCATTTGAATCGCCATCAGAAGGCGCTGGAGCGTGCTGTCGGATTGGTTGATATAATGAACGTCGTTCGTGGCGACCAGCGGTATGTCCAACTCGTTCGAGAGGGAGATCAGCGCGTTGTTGACGACGGTCTGCTCGGCTATTCCGTGGCGCTGCAGCTCCAGATAGAAGTTGTCCGCGCCGAAGACGCGCTGGAAGAACAGCGCTTCCTCCTTCGCGCCGGCAAGGTCGCCGTTTAATATTTTTTTCGGAATCAGGCCGGAAAGACAGCCCGACAGCGCAATCAGACCCTCGCTGTATTTTTCAAGCGTTTCCTTATCGGTGCGGGGCTTTTGATAGAACCCTTTCGTAAACGCTTCGGAAACGATTTTCATCAGGTTCTCGTAGCCCTTATTGTCTTTTACCAGCAGAATCAGATGTGAGTAATCGGCGTCGACCGGATAGACCTTGTCCTGCATGGTTCTCGGCGCGACATACACCTCGCAGCCGATAATGGGTTTGATGCCGTTGATTTTGCAGGCCTTATAAAAATCGACAATGCCGTACAGAACGCCGTGGTCGGTAATCGCTACGGCTTTCTGCCCGGCTTTCCGAACCGCTTCAGGAAGCGCGCTGATACGGCATTCGCCGTCAAGCAGGCTGTATTCGGTATGCAGATGCAGATGAACAAAACCCACTTTTACACTTCCTTTAACCTGCAATATGTAAAAAAACATTTACTCCTTTAGTTTTTCCGCAAGCGCAATCAGCTTTTTTAAGCGGTGGTTCAGGCCGCTTTTGCTGATGGGCGGGCTGAACAGCATCCGCAGCTCGTCCAGGCTCAAATCCGGATTCGCGAGCCGCAGGTCCGCGCATTCCTTGAGTTCGGGCGGCAGCTTTTGATACTCCTTTTTCTCGATGATCAGGCTGATCGCCTCGCACTGTTCCGCCGCGGCGCGCGCGGTTCTGTCCAGGTTGGCGGTTTCCGCGTTCCGCAGCCGGTTCGCGTTTCCGCGCAGTTCGTTGATGACCTTCTGCTCCATAATCATAAGCGCGTATTTGGATGCGCCGATATAGGCAAGAAAGTCCTCTATTCTTTCGCTGTCTTTATAATATAAAATATACTTGTTCCTGCGTTTTCCGATTTTGGCTTCCAGCCCTGCTTCCTCCAGCAAAGCGTTGACGTAGAAAGCCGTGTCGCCGCTGCAGTCTATGGTCAGCGTAAAGTTCGCGTCCGGCGGGGAGATAAATCCGCTTTTCAAAAACAACCCCCGAACATAGCAGGCGGTGTCTTTGGGACATTCCTGCGTCAGTTCTTTTCCTTCATAACCGTCGCGGAACGCTTTCCGGCAGCAAAGGTTCTTTTCCTGAATTTCGGAAAGGTACTCCTTTATCTCGGAATTAAATGACAATGGTTACAATCCCTTCTGTCTGATGTCAGGTTCTTTTAACGATTGCGGATGATTCGGATTTCCGGTTCGAGCCGGATGCCGGTCTTTTCAAACACCGTGTCGGACACATAATCAATCAGCTTGATAATATCGTTCGCTTTGGCGTTGTCTTTGTTGATGATGAAGCCGGCGTGCTTCTCGGACACCTGCGCTCCGCCGATGGCGTATCCTTTCAGTCCGCACTGCTCGATTAAAGCGCCGGCGTAAGCGTTCGGCGGCCGTTTGAAGGCGCTTCCGCAGCTTGGGTATTCCAGCGGCTGTTTTTCCCGGCGCAGCCGCATGAAGTTGTCCATCGCGGCGCGGATTTTGTCCGGGTCTCCTTTCCGAAGCGCGAAGGCGGCGTTCAGCAGGATATAACCGTTTTGTCTCAATACGCTTTTCCGGTAGGAAAAGCCCATTTCTGCGCGCGTCAGCACGACCTCCTGCAGGTCCGGCGTTAAAAACAGTCCTTCCGAAAAACAGTCGGCAATTTCTCCGCCGTAAGCGCCCGCGTTCATATAGACGGCGCCGCCCACGGTACCGGGAATTCCGTACGAAAACTCAAGCCCGGTCAGCGATTCTTTCGCCGCTGCCATCGCGAGCGAGGAGAGGGGAACGCCGCATTCGGCGGTGATTTTTTCGCCGAAAACTTCTACTTTGTTTAATCTTGTGGTAAAGATAACCGCGCCGTCGTAGCCTTCGTCCGAAAAAAGCGTGTTCGAGGCGTTGCCAAGTATGAGCGTTTTGACATCCTTTTCCCGCATCAGCAATATACATGCTTTCAGTTCGTCGGGACTTTCGGGAAAGCACAGATACTTCGCGTTGCCGCCCGCTTTCATGCTGCAGTAAGGCGCAATGCAGGCGTTCTCCTTAATTGAGAGTTGCATACCGTTGCTCTTTTCTCCTGGTGTATTCGAAAAGCTGTTTTGTAAACTTTTCCATAATCATTATACTATACAAACCATAAAAAAACAACCTGAATACTTTAATTTTCTATATGGAATATTGACTGCGCAAAATATTTTTGTTACTATTTCATTATAGTAAATTTACATTCGGTTCATACGGCGTTGGAAAAGGCGTGTTCGAAGGAGGATACTGTGAAAAAGGCAATCTCTTTGATGCTGTCGGCAATATTGGCGTTTTCTGTCGGAATTGTTCGTATTCGCGCTTCGGACAAGGCTTTTCGTCTATTTGTGTCGGCGCCGACGGTGTATAAGGCCGGCGACAGCCTGAATGTAACCGTCTCGGTCTGCGATATCAAGCTGGAGGGCGGGATGTCCTATGTTTCGTTCCGCTTGTATTATGACGGCGCGAAGGCGATCCCCATCATCAAAAACGGCTTTACGGGCGTTACCGAGAACCGGTCCACGTTCATCGTCAACTGTCCGGATTTTGAAAGCTGGGAGGTAATCGGCATTCTCAACGAAGAAGAATGTTATTACGAGCTGACCTTCGGCACCGAAAGCGTGTCCGGCATGCGGGCCGCAAAAATGGACAACTCGCTTGTTTTCTCGATTCCCTTTACGGTTCCGGCGGGAACAAAGGGCGACATTCGGTTTACGCTGCCCGCGGAATATATATACGGCGGGAACGCAAGCCTGACGCAGCGGGAGGTTCCGGGCGAGGCCAACGACGTGGTTATAAGAGATTCTTCCTTTAATTATATAACGGGTGTCAACAACCTGTCGGACAGTTCGCAGGTCGCCGTATTCGGGGCTAAGCCGCTCTCGGTTTTAACCGACGGCGACAAAGCGCCGGCGGCGGCTTCGGGGAACCATTCGGGCGTCGTGCTGTTTCAGAATCTGGTAAGCGCCGCCGGTTCTCAGCCGACGGTGGAGTTGCTGCTGGTTTTGGAAAGCGAAACTGCCGTCAACACCATCAGCCTGTGTTTCTTTTACGATTTTGACAACGGAATCGGGCTGCCGAAAGACGGGAAAATCCGTATCGGCTATTCGCCGAATTCGACAGGAATCTCGCAGCTGACGGAATATAATTTAAGTTTGGATATTCAGGGCGCAAAGGGAACCGCCGAAGCGGTTATAAAACTGGACAAGCCGGCGTTAATGCGGTATATCCGGTTCTCGTTTTCATTCGGCGAAGGGCCGCGGGGAGGAGACGAGGCCCTTGCGTTCATCGGAATGACCGAACTGCAGGCGTATTATGTAAACGACGCCGATGAAATAGACCCGTTTGAGCTGAAAATCGGCTCGAAACTGCGGATTGAGGACGGATATCTGCTGGGCCTGCCCGACGGCGTTACGATCGAGAAAATCAAATCCAACTTTAAAAAAGAAGTGACCGTAAGCGGCACGGGCACCGGTTCGACCGTATCCGCTGGTGGCAAAACGCTGATCATCGTTATCGCGGGCGATGTCGACGGCGACGGCATGATCGATTCTATTGATTATCTGCTGGCGAAAAAGGCTTGTTTAGAAACGATTTCGCTGAACGAAGTACAGCTGAAAGCGGCGTGTCTGGAAGGGGAATCCCTGCCCACTTCCTACGATGTTTTGAAAATAAAACTGCACATTCTCGATAACGATTTGATCCATGACCACAGTTAAAACAGGGTTCATAAAATTTCGACAAAATCCCCGCCGCGGACTGTGAAATTATATATAAAAATTTAAATTTTTAGGATGTTATTGTTGACTGTAACGAAAAAATATGATAAAATATAAAACGAACAGTGTAATCTGTTAAAAAAATAAAAAGAAAGGGAAAAGGTAAGCATGAAAAAGATCTTGGCAGTATTCTTATCTGTTTTGTTGACATGCTCAATGTTTATCACATGCTTCACATTTAGCGTGTCGGCAGATGCTCCTGCCATTACTATCGACGGGTTACCTGACGATAGTATTTGGAGCGATGCCTTTTGGAACAAAGTAGATAAGACAAACGGTAAGTTCCAAGCTACTTACACTAACGGCCTTCCGGACTTTGCTTACGAGTGGGCGGTAGAGCTGGTTGACGATTATCTTTACTTGTTCGTAATGATCAACCAAGGCCCGCACATGCAAGAAGGCGTGCAGTTAAGCAACACGACCGCAACCAACGTACGCCTGTGGGTTGACAGCGACATGAGCGACACAGTGCGTACAACGCTGTTTGACTTCACTTATAACGGCACAGGCTGTGAAGCCACAAGAGCGGATAAAGTTAACAATGTTGATTATGACAAGTCTCAGTTGAGCTGCGCGCTGACTTCGGGCGAAAATCATACCTATTTCGAAATCGCAGTTCCGCTGGACTCCATCGCTTATGATCCCGCGAAGCAGTTCGGTATTTTCTTATCCGTATCGGACATCAACCTGAAGGATTCGGGTGAGGAGTACGATGCGCTGAACTGCGCTATTTATGGCAGCGACGAAGAGCCGTGGAAATCCACCAAACTTTACAAATCGGTTTACCCCTGCATTGTCGACGGCAAACTTGACGACAATCTTTGGGGCAATGTTGTTTGGAACAGAGTTGACAAGAATACCGGTAAGTTCCAGGCTACATACACAAACGATCTTCCGGACTTCGCTTATGATTGGGCAGTAGCGAAGGTTAAAGGCAATCTTTACGTAGCCGTAAAGATTAATCAGGCTCCGAACAAAACAGAAGGCGGACAATTAAACAACATGACCGCAACCAACGTGCGCCTGTGGGTCGACAATGACATGAGCAATACGGCTCGTACGACACTGTTCGACATCACCTATAACGGCGCGGGCTGCGAAGTCACAAGAGCGGATGCAGTCAACGGCGTTGATTACGACAAATCCTTGGTAGACTGCGCATTAGACGCAGGCGAGGACTACACCGTATTTGAAATTGCGCTTCCGCTGGACTCGGTCGGCTATGATCCCAATAAGCAGTTCGGTATTTTCTTAACCGTATCGGACATCAACCTGAAGGATTCGGGTGAGGAGTACGATGCGCTGAACTGCGCTAAGTATGAGAGCGGCGAAGAGCCGTGGAATAGCACGAAGCTCTTTAAGCCGATCATCGGTTACGACGTTGATGTCAGAATGCCTGACGTCGTTGTTTCTACCGGCAAGACTTACACCGGAACGAAAGCCGAAAGATCAGGCTGGGAAGATACCGATCCTGCAACCAAACTTACCGACGGTGATGTGGGCACACTGGACACGCTCGGCGGCTCCGGTCCGTTTGTAGGATTCCAGGTAAAAAAGAATGTTACTTACAAATACACATCCGGCGCATGGGCGGTTGATTCCGTTGCATTCGATCCGGATGAAAGAGATGAAGACGGCAACTTCTACGTAATTATCGATCTCGGCGAAAAAGTAGAAGCGATCAACACCTATTCCGTAAAATTCGGACAGATTACTGCTTACGGCATTCTGTTCCCGTCTAAGGTACAATTCTTCGTATCGAATAACGGCGTCACCTTCGACAAGATCGGCGACGGCGTACAAGGTACCGTTGAGGACAATGGTGCAGAAACGCTGAAGGAATGGGCAGATTATACCTTCACTTCATCTTCCGGAGTAACGGCTCGCTACATTAAAGTTGTGATTACTCCCGCGGAATTTACGGATGAAATGACTCCCGCGCCTGTAGATGCCGGCAATGAGGGAGACGAAAAGGTAGTTTCGAAAGTAATCGTAACTGCGCTTTCCGAAATCACCGTTTCCGCAAAAGCTACCGGCGGCATTCCGGAATACAGCGATATCCCGGTTAAGAAGAACGGATATCCGATTGATTATGTAACAAGCAAGAACACATCCTACCCGGCAGGTTACGGCAATTATACCGCAGACCTTACCGACGATGTTGCGCACAATGCCGGATCATACGACAATAAGTGGTATGCATTCTATTATAATAATGCTGATGGCAAGAACACCGTCAACGGTGTCGGCACCATTACCGTTAACCTGGGCGATATCAAGAACGTAAGCGCGTTCAGAGTTCACGTATGGCAGCCTGTTTCTTCTGGTATCGGTATTCCTGAGATCACCGTCTTAGGTTCGTTCGACAACTATGGATGGCTTGAGATCGGTAAACTGCAGAATCCGACCGGAACAATCGGCTGGGCTACGCTTGAGCTTGATTATGAGCTTCCTGTTAAATACATCAGATTTGATGTCAGACAGATTGCTGATAAGCAGGTATTCGTATTCATCAATGAGATAGAAGTTCTTTACTATCTCCATGAGTCGACCTTTAGCGCTGATTTCGCTAACCAGTACAGCGTCGGCTATCAGAATCCGGGCACGTGGACATATAACGGCGGCGGCGAGCTTGCAGGCGTAGGCGACGCAGTTTATATCTACACGCCGGATAAGGGTAGAACCCTTGGCGAAGCTGCTAACCCGGGCATTGCTTGGTGGCAGGTTTGGGTAATAGACTTTGATACGGAAGCAAATTGCTATTATATCAAAGAGTTCCATCCTGTTAACGGCGGAAGCCCGAAGGGCGGCATAGAGATTCCTGAAAAAGGATTTGTCATCGCTTCGAGCGGACATGGCAACCAGTCGTTCGATCCGATTCTGACAACAAGTGTCGCTATTGGCGCTCCGGTTTATGTATATGGTATTGATATGCAGAATCTCGGCGTCAAGGACACGATGGACTTCGTAAATGAGAATATTTTCGCGGTCTTTGCGCCGATCGACGGATTGACGCCGTTCATTCCCGACTTCACGCCGGATCTGCCTGAGGGCGCACTGAAGATCGACAACTTCGCTGATTATGTTGGCAGCACAATGACCATCATGACAAGAATCGGCGATAAGATAACGATTGGCGAAGTATCCGCAGAAACTGTCGGCGCTGCGAAGGATTATAACTACTTCTATCTCGTCGCAGTAGATAAAAACAACAGAGTTGTTGAGATTAACCATAAGTTAGGCAGAAAAGGTGAAGGCGAGACCGAACTGAAGGGCGAAAAAGATGGCTTTGTAATTCCTGAAGGCGGCTATGTGCTCCTCTGCAACGCTAACGTTGGCGGAGATCATACGCAGGCTGTCATTGACGCATTCCTGGCCATCAAAGTCGGCGATATCATTACGCTTTACAATGTTGACCTTGAAGCGCTTGCAGCCGGCGGAACCAGAACGGATCTTCACAAAGCCGGATTCACCGTAACGGAAGCTTCGAATGTAACCAATCTTTCCGATCCGGACAAAGTAGAGCCTAAGAAGGGTCTGGCTGTTCTTACCGACGGCAAGAAGGATCTTGAGAACGCTTCGAAGGGCTTCGGTGACGCGCAGGTTGTTCTGTTCATGAACAAGACCGCGACCACTGCCGGCGTTTACCCGAAAGTCGAGCTGCTGCTCAATCTCGGAGAAGCTAAGACCTTCAACACCGTTGACCTCAGCTTCTATGTTGAGTATATCTCCATGATCGGTCTGCCGAAGGACGGCAAGGTCACGATCAGCTACGGTTCGGATGCTGACAACCTGAAGTATCTTGCAACTTACACCTTTGATGGTGAAGTTAAGTCCGGCGACAAGGGCGTACGCAACGTAAGCCTGGTTCTCGGCACGGCACTGACAGCTCAGTATGTCAAGATCGACTTCTCATACGGCGACAGCCCGTTCCAGGATAAGCCGGTTTGGGAGTGGATCGCTCTGACAGAAATCGGCGTTTCCACCACCACGCTTCCCGAACTGCCGGCAGGCGCGCTGAAGATTAACAACTTCGCTGATTATGTTGGCAGCACAATGACCATCATAACCAGAATACCCGGCAAGACCAAATTGGGTGAAATCTCCGAGCTCACCACCGGTACGCTTAAGGATTACAACTACTTCTACCTGGTAGCTGTTGACGCGAACAACAAAGTTATCGCTATCAATCAGACGCTCGGCAGACCGGACGGAGTAAAGACTGACTTTGAAGTTCCCGAAGGCGGCTATGTGCTCCTCTGCAACGGCACCGCTGGCGGAGACCATACGCAGGCTGTCATCGACGCGTTCAAGGCAATCAAGGTCGGCGATACCATCACATTGTACAACGTCGATCTGGCTGCTCTTGAAACCATGACTTCGAAGCTCAACCTTGAAAAAGCCGGATTCACCGTAACGGAAGCTTCGAATGTAACCAATCTTTCCGATCCGG
>ENA-UPSA01001150-UPSA01001150.1-bioreactor-metagenome-genome-assembly--contig:-NODE-1150-length-28871-cov-6.179032_pt1 | contig 28871 bp, 21 predicted proteins | sample MGYA00238183_ERZ773288 | MGnify/ENA primary metagenome ERZ773288 (study PRJEB29028, sample SAMN07631243) | bioreactor metagenome | isolation source: Switchgrass digestor | place: USA: Dartmouth... | reverse complement strand
GGCCCTCTGGGGGCAGGTGGGCCTCCTGCTGGCCGCCGTGCTGCTGACCGGCGTCAGCGGCATGCAGTTCCACCATGTCGCTCCTACGGGATGGGAGCAGATCCCGCTCTGGACCCCGGTGGAGCGGGCGCTGGAGCGCGCGGGCGGGGCGCTGTTCGGCATTGGCAATTGGGTACGCAACCCGGTGCTGTACATGGTCATGCCGGGCGCGATCCTGATCCTGTGCCGGGTGAAGCCGGTGGAACTGGGATTGTGCAAGGGGTATCGCTCCTGGGCCGCGGCGGCGCCCTTCCTCCTCTTGACGGCGGTCGTAGCGGTCGCCAGGCTCGCCGCGGGCGGCCCCCGGGCGGTCTTGTGGCTCCCCTTCGCGATGCTGGACAACTTCCTGCAGAACGGGTTTGTGGAAGAGTTCCTGTTCCGCGGCGCTCTGCAGACGCGGCTCCATGCACTCGTCGGCGAGGGCTGGAGCCTGGTCCTGAGTTCGCTCCTCTTCGGTGTGTGGCATCTGGGGCTGACCACGGCGATGCTGGGAGGCGACTACCTGGCGGGGCTGGCGATGGGCATCGTCAGCCAGGGCACCATCGGCCTGATGCTCGGGATGCTGGCCCAGCGTACCCGCAGCCTGATCGCCCCGACCGTGGCGCATATCACCGTGAACTTGCTGGGGTGAACGCACACTCCTGGGCCGGTATCTCCTGGTGGGCATGGTGGTCACCGCTGTCGTGGTCAACCTGCTGAAGCGGAACAAGGAGTGACGTACTGCAGCAGAGGGCGTGAAGAGGCTCCCGCCCGGGCGACCGGACGGGAGCCTTGGTATTTGTTCTGGGCCGCACCCGGCCGGGATCACGTTCCTGTTGCTCTGGCTGCTGGATGCCACCACGCTGGTTCTGCGTGGCCATTCCGACCGGCTCACGCGGCTCTCGGTCAGGCAGGGCTGGACTCTGCGATGGGCAACACCAGCGCATTCTGCCAGCTTCTGCTCGTGGTGCTGAGCCACATGGCGCAGAACCGATTTGTGGAAGAGTTCCTGTTCCGAGGTGGGCTGCAGACCCGGCTGACCGCGCTGGTTGGAGAGGGCTGGGGCCGCTCCGATCCAGCACTGGGCTGCAAAGTGGGCGTGAGAGAGCTTCGGCGATATATTGAACATTACGTCCGCACCTGGCGTGCACTTGCTGAAACTGGCGGGTGGTCGACTCCTCAACAGCTTCTCCACGAGCCACTCGCCGACATGTCGTGGTGGGGTGGAGCGGAAAGGCCCGCCTGTAACGCGCAGCGACGCGGTTCGGTCGTAAAGCATGACTCCGACTCGCACCGGCCATCGCGTAGATATCCAAGGCGGGGCCGACGAAACCAACATCGAAGCGGGACCTCGCCCCCGAGGTCCCGCTTTCCCATACCCTACTTCAGTTCCCGCTTCAATATCTTCCCCGCCGCACTCTTCGGCAGTTCCGTCCGGAACTCCACCTGCTTCGGGGTCTTGTACTTCGCCAGCAGCCCCCGGCAGTGCTCGATGAGCTCCTCCGCCGTGAGGCTCATGCCGGGCTTCAGCACCACATACGCCTTGCCCACCTCGCCCCACTTCGGGTCCGGGACGCCCACCACGGCGCACTCCGCCACGGCGGGGTGCTGGTAGATCGCGTCCTCCACCTCCAGCGGGTAGACGTTCTCACCGCCCGAGATGAACATCTCCTTCTTCCGGCCCACGATGTAGTAGAAGCCCTCGTCGTCCTGCCGGGCCAGGTCGCCGGTGTGGAGCCAGCCGTCCTGCAGCGCCTCCGCCGTCGCCTCCGGGTTCCGCCAGTAGCCCGAGAAGACGTGACCGCCCTTCACCAGCAGCTCGCCCACCTCGTTGGGCCCGCAGAGGTGGCCGTCCTCCGCCACGATGCGCAGCTGGATGTGGGGGAGGGGGAAGCCTACGGAGCCGGGCTTCTCCCACGAACGGTGGTCAGGCATGCCGAAGGTGTTCGGGCCCGCCTCGGTGAGGCCGTAGCCGATCTTGAACTGGCAGCCCTTCGCCCGGTAGGCCAGCTGCACCGGCTCCGGGCAGGCGGCGCCGCCCGAGATGAGGAAGCGCACCCGGCTGAAGTCGGTCTCGGCGAACTTGGGATGGTCCATGACCATCTTGAACATCGTCGGCACCATGAAGATGACCGTGAGCCGTTCGTTGGTCACGACATCCAGGAGCTCGCCCGGGTCGAAGGGGCCCATCAGGATCGAGCAGGCCCCCAGCTCCACCAGCGGCGTGGTGAAGACGTTCAGGCCGCCGGTGTGGAAGAACGGCGTGAGGATGGGCACCCGGTCATCGGGCGAGAGCGTCCAGCCCGAGATGGTGTTCCAGGCGTTCCAGAGCACCGCCCGGTGGCTCAGCACCGCACCCTTGGACTTGCCGGTGGTGCCGCCGGTGTAGAGGATCATCCAGGGGTCTTCCAGATCAAGGTCGGGCATCGGCGGGTTGGACTCCGGGTACTGGCTGAAGTCCACCTCCGCCAGCCCCACCGAGTTCGGCGGCTTCAGCTCGGCCGTCGTCTCCTTGAAGTGGGGGCCGTAGAAGAAGAGCTTCGGGTCGGTGTCGGCCACCAGGGGCCGCAGTTCCGCCACCGTGAGCCGCCAGTTGTAGGGAACGAAGATGGCCCCAAGCTTGCCGCAGGCGAAGAGCAGGTTCAGCATCTCGAGGCAGTTCTGCGAGAGCACGGCGACCCGGTCGCCCTTGCGCACGCCCTTCTGGTAGAGGAAGTGGGCCATCTGGTTGGCCATGCGGTTCCACTGGTCGTACGTGAGCCGCAGCGGCTGGCCCCCCGGATTCCCGAGCCCGGTCCGCTGCGCACCCGGCATCACCACCAGACCCTCCCTAAAGGGAGTGTGGATGGCCCGACGCCCCAGCCAGTCGCCGACTGTGTTCAGCATGGGATATTGCCTCCTTCAGGTGGCACGGGGTTCCGACTGGTTGAATCTGACCGAGAATCAGAGCTACCCCCCGAGATACGCCCGCTTCACCTCGGGGTTCTGGCGCAGCTCGCCCGCGGGGCCGGAGAGCACCAGCCGTCCGGTCTCGAGGATGTAGGCGTGGTGCGCCACCTGCAGGGCCAGGTTGGCGTTCTGCTCCACCAGCAGCACCGACATGCCCTCGGCGTTCACCTGGCGGATGGTGGCGAAGATCTCCCGCACCACCAGGGGCGCCAGGCCCAGCGAGGGTTCGTCCAGGAGCAGCAGCTTCGGCCGGGCCATCAGCGCACGGCCGATGGCCAGCATCTGCTGCTCGCCGCCCGAGAGCGTGCCCGCCTCTTGGCCGTAACGTTCTTTCAGACGGGGGAAGAGGGTGAGCACCCACTCCAGGTCCCGCCGCACGCCCGCGGCGTCCTTCCGGGCGAAGGCGCCCATGCGCAGGTTCTCCGCCACGCTGAGCTGGGTGAAGACCTGCCGCCCCTCCGGCGCCATCGAGATCCCCAGCGGCACGATGGCCTCCGGCGCCAGGCGGGCGAGGTCGTGCCCGTCAAAGGTCACGGTGCCGGCGGTGGGGCGGAGCAGCCCCGTCACGACCTTCAGCGTAGACGACTTGCCCGCGCCGTTGGCCCCGAGCAGGGTCACGATCTTTCCGTCCGGCACCTCCAGGGAGAGGTCGGTGAGGGCCCGGATCTTGCCGTAGGCGGCGCTGACGTGCTCCAGCTTAAGCATTGGCCGCACCCTCCTCCTCGCCCAGGTAGGCCCGGATCACCGCCGGGTCGGACTGCACCTCGGCCGGGGTGCCCTCGGCGATCTTCTTGCCGAAGTCCATCACCGTGATCCGCTCGCAGATGCGCATCACCAGGCTCATGTCGTGCTCCACCAGGAGCACCGTGGCCTTGTACCGGTCCCGCACCTGCCGGATGAGCTCCGCCAGCTCCTGCGTCTCCTGCGGGTTCATGCCCGCGGCCGGCTCGTCCAGGAGCAGGAGCCGCGGCTGCGAAACCAGCGCCCGGCCGAACTCCACCCGCTTCTGGATGCCGTAGGGGAGGAACTGCGGGTAGGCGTCCTTGTAGGCGGCGATGCCGAGGAAGTCGAGCACCTCCAGGGCCCGCTCCTGGGCCTCCTGCTCCTCCCGCCGGACGGCGGGCACGAGGTTGCCCAGCGCCGAGGCGATCAGCCCGTAGCGGAAGCGGCTGTGCTGGCCGACCAGGAGGTTGCCCAGCACCGTGAGGCCGCGGAACAGCTCCACGTTTTGGAAGGTCCGGGCGATGCCGTGCCGGATCACGTCGTGCGGAGCCACGCGCAGCAGGTCCTTCCCGGCGAAGACGATGCGGCCTTCCGCCGGGTCGTAGAAGCGGCTGATGAGGTTGAAGACGGTGGACTTGCCGGCCCCGTTGGGGCCGATGAGGCCGTGGATGCTGCCTTCCTCCACCGAGAGGTCCAGCCGGTCCACGGCGACGATGCCGCCGAAGCGCATCGTCACCTGCTTCAGCTCCAGCAGCGCCACCTACTTCACCTCCCCGGCGGCGGCAGGGCGCTGGCGCCCGGCCCACCAGTGCTTGAGCTTCCGCCACAGGTCCACCAGCCCCAGGGGCAGGTAGAGCACGACCAGGACCAGGATGACGCCCGTCAGCACCTGATTCAGGTTCTTGAAGACGTTCATGAGGAACGGGGAGTGGTCGAAGGCTCCCGAGCGCTGCAGGGCCAGGGAGATCTTCTCCACCACCTTGGGCAGGAGAGACATGAACAGCGAGCCCACGATCGAGCCCGGCACCGAGGCCAGGCCGCCCAGGACGATGATGGTGAACAGCTCCATCGACAGCCCCAGGTTGAAGTCGTGGGGGGCGATGTAGTTCATCATGTGGGCCCAGAGGCTGCCGGCGATGCCGGCGTAGAAGGCGGAGAGGGCGAAGGCCGTGGTCTTGTACTGGGCCAGGCTGATGCCCATCGCCTGCGCCGCCACGCTGCTGTCCCGGAGGGCGATGAAGGCCCGCCCGGTGCGCCGCTTGGCGATGTTCAGGGCCGCCCAGGTGAGGATGGCCAGAGCGATCAGGATCAGGTAGTAGTAGGGGCGGTCCTCCTTGAAGTAGAGGCCGTAGAGGTAGGGGGCGGCGGGCTTCACGCCGGTCCAGCCACCCGAGAGCCCCTTCCAGATGTTCAGGATCTGGGGCACGGCCACGCCGAAGCCCAGCGTGGCGATGGCCAGGTAGTGGCCCTGCAGCCGAAGGGCCGGGAAGCCCAGGGCGTAGCCCACGGCGGCGCTGATGAGGCCCGCCAGCGGCAGGGCGCCCCAGAACGGAATGCCGACCAGGGCCGTGAGCCCGTAGCTGCTGAAGGCGCCGATGGCGATGAAGGCCGCGTGGCCGATGGAGATCTGCCCGGCGAAGCCGGTGAGCAGGTTGAGGCCGATGGCCGCGATGGCCAGGATCAGGGCCCGGTTGAGCAGGAGGACCAGCCACGACCACTCGTCAGGCAGCGCGTAGGGTAGCGCCAGCAGGGCCGCGACGCCCAGGAGGGTGAGCAGCTTCTTGCCCATGGGCTACACCTTCTTTCGCTGGACGGTCCCCATCAGGCCGGTGGGCTTGATCACGAGCACCAGCACGATGAGGCCGAAAGCAAAGGGGGTTTTCAGCTGCGGGACGAACTGGCCGACCACGTTCTCCAGCACGCCGAGCGTGAGGCCGCCCACCACGGCGCCGGGGAGGGAGGTGAAGCCGCCCAGGACCGCGGCGGTAAAGGCCTTGATCTGCATCTCGGACATCATGTTGATGTCCAGGTTCGTCACCGGAGCGATCAGGATGCCGGCCGTGGCCGCCAGGACGCCGCCCAGGCCCCACGTCAGCGAGAGGATGCGGTCCGTGGGGATGCCCATCAGGCGGGCCGCCACCCGGTTTTCCGCCACCGCCCGCATGGCGACGCCCAGCTTGGTGAACCGGAACAGGAGGAAGAAGCCGGTCATGACCACGAGGCTGACGACGAAGTTGACCAGGTCCGGCAGGGTGATGACGAGGCTTCCGAGCTTGATGGGGCTCCCGCTGACCGCCGTCGGGAACGCCTTGGCCTGATAGCCCCAGATCCAGCCGGCCACGCCGTTGATGATCTGCATGAGCCCCAGCGTCGCGATCAGCACGCTGATGAGGGGAGCATGGGCCAGCGGGCGGAGGACCACCCGCTCGATGGCCGCACCCATCAGGAAGGCAAAGGCCAGGGCCAGGACGAAGGCGCCCCAGTACGGGAGGCCGGCGGTCTTCAGCAGGGTGAACATGATGAAGGTGCCGAACATGGCCATCTCGCCCTGGGCGAAATTGACCACGTCGGTTGTCTTGAAGATCAGCACCAGGCCCAGGGCGGCCAGGGCGTAGAGCGAACCCGTGGCGAGGCCGCTGATGATCTGCTGGGCGAGGATCACAGAATCGCCCTCCTATACCGGGGGAGGGAGGGGGGAGGCCCCGCCTCCCTCCCCGGCCTGCGTCTCTGTCCGGGATCGGTTGCGGTGCAAGGGGCCGCAGCGACCGCAGCCGTTGGGCCTGCGGCTACCGCAGGCGGTACGGCTCCTGGTTCACCTGCACCATCACGATGTTGCCGTCCTGCTCGACGACCTTGTTCAGGTAGAAGGCCTTGACGCCCGCCCGCTCGCCGGGGCCGTAGGTGAGGTTCTTGGCCATGATGCCGCTCCAGTCGTTCAGGTTCTCGAGCGCCTGGATGAAGCTCTCGTAGGTGAGGTCGGGGCCGGCGTCCTCGAGGCCCTTCACCAGCAGCTCGGCGGCGATGAAGCCGGCGGTGCCGTAGGCGTCAGGCAGCTCGCCGTTGTTGTACTTACCGTAGATCTCCCAGAACTTCTGGATGCTGGGGTCGTTCGGGTCGGCCACCGGCACCCAGCCGCCGGCGTAGAGGCCGACCGCCGCCTCGCCCGCCAGGGCCGGCACGTTCACCGGGTCGGCGTTCACGTAGGAGGTGATGGGCACGGCGGTGACGCCCTGCTTGTACATCTCCTTCACGATGCCGATGGTCTCGGCCAGCGTGGTCATGATCACGACGCCCTCGGCGCCCTTCTGCTTCAGGTTCAGCACCGGGGTGGTGAAGTCGACCGACCCGGCGTCGTGCGGGGCGTCGTAGACCAGCTCAGCCCCGAGCTCGCCGATGTAGTCCTTCACGCCCTTGAGGCCCTGCTCGCCCATGTCGCTGTTCTGCCAGAGCACGGCGATCTTCTTCAGGCCGAGCTCGTCCACCAGGTACTGGGTGAGGATCTTCGCCTCGTCGTAGTTGTTGGGCTGGACGGCGAAGATGTTCTCCTGCGGCGGGTGGGCGGTCTGCTCCACGCCGGTCATCGGGTAGATGACGGGGATCTTCTTCTCCACGAAGTAGTCGTAGCTGGCCATGAAGCCGGCGGTGCCCAGGATGGGGGCCAGGGCGAAGACCTTGTCCGACTCCACCAGCTGCTTCGCGGCCGCCAGCGCCTTGGCGCCGTCGAACTGGTCGTCGATGATGTTCACGATGTCGATCTTGCGGCCGTGCACGCCGCCCTGGTCGTTCACGTACTTGATGTAGGCTTCGAAGCCCTTACGCACCGAGATGCCGATGGGAGCCACGGGGCCGGACTGGGCGGCGAAGCCGCCGACCTTGACGGTGGTGTCGGTGACGCCCTGGACCTCGCGCTTGGGCTGCGTGGTCTCGGACTGCCCGGCCGACTGCCCCGAGCTCTGGCTGGAGGTCTGGCCGGAGGTCTGGGCCGGCGACTCGGTCTCAGGCGGCGCCGAGCAGCCGACGATGAGGGCCAGGGACAGCGTGCAGGCGAGGAGCGCAGCGAACCAACGTCTCACGTCTCTTTCCCCCTATCCTTGATGTAGTGGAAGGTGAGTGAAGGCGGACTGGTCAGGCCCGCTCGACCACCATGGCGATGCCCTGGCCGCCGCCGATGCAGAGAGTCGCCAGTCCGTAGTGGCTCTGCCGCTTCTGCATTTCGTAGAGCAGCGTCACCAGGATGCGGGCGCCGGAGGCCCCTACGGGATGGCCCAGGGCGATGGCGCCGCCGTTGACGTTCACCCGGTTCGGGTCCAGCTCAAGCCCGCGGAGCACGGCCACCGCCTGGGCCGCGAAGGCCTCATTGGCCTCGATCAGGTCCAGCTGGTCGACGGTGAGACCGGCTCGCGCCAGGGCCTTCCGGGTAGCCGGGATGGGGCCGGTGCCCATGATGCGGGGCTCCACGCCGGCGGTGGCGTAGCTGCGGATGACGGCCATGGGCTTGAGCCCCAGGGAGGCCGCCTTCTCGGCCCACATCACCACCACCGCCGCGGCGCCGTCGTTGATGCCGGAGGCGTTGCCGGCCGTGACGGTACCGCCCTCCTTGAAGGCCGGGCGGAGCTTGGCCAGCACCTCCACCGTGGTGCCGAACCGCGGGTGCTCGTCGGTGTCGACCACCGTGTCGCCCTTGCGCCCGTGCACGACCACCGGGACGATCTCATCCTTGAACCGGCCGGACTTGATGGCCGCTTCGGCCTTCTGCTGGGAGGCGGCGGCGAAGGCGTCCTGGTCCTCCCGGGTGATGCCGAACTGCTCGGCGATGTTCTCGGCCGTGAGGCCCATGTGGACGTGCTCCCAGCCGCAGGTGAGGGCGTCTTCAATCATCGAGTCCACCAGCTGGCCGTGGCCCATCCGGTAGCCGAACCGGGCCCGGGGCACCAGGTAGGGCGCGCTCGACATCGACTCCTGGCCGCCGGCCACCACCACGTCCGCGTCGCCGACCATGATCGCCTGGGCGGCCAGCGCCACCGCCTTCAGGCCGGAGCCGCAGACCTTGTTCACGGCCGTCACCGGCACCGTGTAGGGGATGCCGGCCTTCAGGCTGGCAATGCGGGCGGGGTGCTGCCCCTCGCCGGCCTCCAGCACCTGGCCGATGATGACCTCGTCCACCTGGTCGCCCGTAATGCCGGCCCGGCGCAGCACCTCGGCGATGACGACGGTGCCGAGCTCGTGCCCCTTGAGGGTGGACAGCGACCCGCCGAAGCTGCCGATGGGGGTGCGGGCGGCCGCCACGATCACTGCTTCACGCATGCGTCTGCACCTCCCCGGGGGCTACATGTAGACGCCGCCGTTGCAGTCGAGCACGGCGCCGGTCATGTAGTGGGCCCGCGGCGAGGCCAGCACGCCGACCCAGTAGGCGATGTCCTCGGGCTTGGCCCAGTAGCCCACGGGGATCCCGGCCGTGATCTTGGCCTTCTGCTCCTCGGGGTAGCCCATCATCATGTCGGTCATGATGTAGCCCGGCGCCAGGGCGTTGACGGTGACGCCGTGGCGCGCCATCTCGATGGCCACCTCCTTGGTGAGGCCGATCACGCCGGCCTTGGAGGCGGCGTAGTACGGGGTGCCGAAGACGCCGGTGCGGCCCACGTAAGAGGCGATGTTGATCACGCGGCCCCACTTGCGCTCCCGCATGGCGGGGGTGAACGCCTTGAGGCAGTTGAAGGTGCCGGTGAGGTTCACGTCGATCACGAAGTCCCAGTCGGCCTTCTTCGACTTCTTCATGGTCCCGTCACGGTTCACGCCAGCGTTGTTGACCAGGATGTCGACCTGGCCGACCTCGGCGGCCATCCGGTTCACCTGCTCCTCGTCGTTGACGAAGGCGGGGTAGAAGCGGGCCTTCACACCCAGCGCCTCCACCGCGGCGACCGTTTCCGCTGCGACCTCTGCCATGTTGGGAACGTCATTCACGATCACGTCTGCGCCCCGGGAAGCCAACTCCAGGGCGATGGCCCGCCCCAGGCCCCGGGCTGCCCCTGTGACCAGGGCGACCTTGCCGGTAAGTTCCCGTTCCATCTTCAGTTCACACCTCTGCTTTCGTTACTCGCCCTCCGACTGGCGGGAGAGCTGTAGGCAGTGCTCCATGAAGGCCAGTGCCTCCTCCAGGCGGAGGCAGCGCATCTCCTGACCGGTCTGCACGTGGCGCACCAGGACCCTGAGCGGCGGACCGGTCTGGCCCGGTTCGGCCCCCTCCACGCGGAGGAGGCGAACCACGAACGAGGCGATCAGCGGCTGTTCCGTCACGATGCTCTGCCTCCGATCACGCCAGGAGCGCCTGGCGCAGGAAGTCCGCGGCGACCTGCGAAAACTCGTCGACGTGCTCGAGGAACATGCAGTGGCCGGCCTGTTTCAGCACGACGACCTGGCTGCCGGCGATGCGTTCCTGCAGGGCCCGGCTGTAGCTGAGGGGGGTGAGCACGTCCTCGTCGCCGGTCATGAGGAGGGTGGGGCAGGTGATGTTGCGGGCCTGCTCCAGCACGTCGTGTTCCATCGCACCCCGGATGAGGTGGATCACGGCGTGAGTCGGCAGGGCGGTGCCCTTCTCCCTCCAGGGCTTCAGCGCCTCGTAGTGGTTGTTCAGGAACGAGGCGCCCCAGATCCAGGCGACGGAGACGTCAAACCGCAGCGGGCCGCCGCCGACTTCCATGGCCCGGAGCCAGGAGTTCAGCTTCACCTGCATCGCCGTGTCGGCCACGCCGTAGCCGTTGGCCAGCACCAGGGCCGAGACCCGTTCGGGCCAGCGGGCTGCGAAGCTGAGGGCCACGCAGGCGCCGCTGGAGACCCCGAGGAGGGCGGCCTTCTCGATGCCCAGGCCGTCCAGCAGCCCCTTCAGGTCGTCGGCGTGAAGCCTGGGCGTGTAGGGGCCCTCGTCGGGCTTCTCGCTGAGCCCCTGGCCGCGGCAGTCGTAGGTCAGCACGCGGAAGTGGGGCGTGAGGTGGGGCAGGTGGCCGTTCCAGCTGCTCAGGTCGGTGAGCAGGCCGTTGATGAGGACCAGGACCGGCCCGTCCATCCGGCCCTGCCACCGGTAGTGGAGCGTGATCCCGTTGGCGTGAATCTCAGGCATGAGCTCGCCTCCCAATCTCGGGCGGTTGCGCCCGCAGATGCTCGGTCAGACCGGGGGCGATGTTGTCCCCGGGGGCCTGCTCTTCCAGTCCGGGTGGAAGTTCTGGCCTGGCGGTCGCTCGCCTGGGCCGAGTGTGCCGGTCTCGCAGGGGCGTGCCCGGGCCCAGGTCCCGATGCGGGGTCCGCCCGGCCCATGCTCCCCCTGTCGGCCCTCGCCTGTCCCCCCGAGCCGATGGGGTTCACCGGGCGGCCTGCTTCCGCGCCCGCGTGGCCCCGATCGGCCCCCACTCGATGGCGGTGGCACCCCAGGCGTAGCCGACGCCGGCGCTGACCCCCACCACCAGGTCGCCGTCCTTGATGAGCCCCCGCTCGAGGGCGAGGTGGATGGAGAGGATCTGGTCGATCTGGCCGATGTGGCCGTACTCCTCCAGGTAAATCGCCCGGTCGACCGAGATGCCGAGCTGCTCGATGAGGCCTTTGTGGGCGGAGCGCTTCATGTGGAGGATCGCGAGGTAGTCGATGTCGCTGGTCCGGTAGCCGCCCCGGGCACAGACCCGGCTGACCACCTCGACCCAGCGCTGGGTCGACACGGCGTTGAGCCGGGCCTTCATGTAGTCCACGTCGAACACGTCCAGCTGGTAGAGCGAGTCGTCGTGGTTGTGGAGGCCGGCCAGGGTACCGCCTCCGCGGACGCCCACCGTCTCCGAAAGCGAGCCGTCCACGATGATGTCCGAGCCCACCACCCGGTTGCGGCCGTAGTTCTTCTTGAGGAGCATGGCGCCGCCGCCGGCGCCGAGGTTGTACATGAACGAGACTCGGGGGTTGGCGTAGTTGATGTAGTCCACGTTCCGGTAGCCGCCGGCCAGGAGCACGGTGTTGACCCGCTCGTCGCTCAGCATCAGGGCCTGCGCCAGCTTCATGCCCAGCACCCAGGTGCCGCAACGCAGCTGGGTGTCAAACGCCCAGGCGTTGGTGGCGCCCACGGCGTGCGCCGTCTTGATGCCGGCCGTCCAGAGCAGGTACTCCTTGTACTCCTCGCCGATGTAGATCACCAGGTCGATGGTGGCCGGGTCGATGCCCGCCCGTTCGATGCACTGCCGGGCGGCCTGGATGCCCATGGCCGCCGTGCCGTCCTCGGGGCCGGGGATGGGCTTTCGCAGAATGCCCATCTTCTGCTTCACCACATCCAGCGGCACCCCAGACCTGGCGGCGATCTCCTCCGCGGTCATGTAGTGCTCCGGGATGTAGATGCCGGTGCTCACCACACCGACGTGGGGCTGAGTCGTGGTCATGGGCTGCACCTCACAGTGAGCGCATGTTGTGGCTGGTGGGAAATATCGTGTCTGCGGTTTCAACGTAGAGGGCCTCAGTAACCGTGCAGTTACACGGGAGTCACCAAAACGAATGAGGGTCTGCTCCTCCGTTCGGAGGAGCAGACCCTCATTCGCAGGTGGGGGTTGTGGGCGGGCCGGGCGCCGGATGCAGGGAGGCCACGCGTGAGGCCCCCGCGCAGGGCGTCCATGGCCTGCCCGTCCGGCTTACCGGATGGGTACGCGGCACTGGCAGTCTTCGTCCGGCCCGTACACCCGGACCTTGTCGCCGGCGGCGGTGCCCTCCGCCAGTTTCAGGTCGATGCGCTGGGAGCCTTCTTCCTGGAGGACCAACCCCCCCTGTCGATGTCCTTCACATCGTTCAGGCGGACGCGGGAGAATGCGGTGGTGGCGGGGGGCGCCTGCACGGCGCAGCCGCCAAGCACGGCGGCGATGGCGAGCACCGCCGCCAGTACCCACCGAAACCTTGTCGCCGACATCCGTGCTCCCTCCTGCAGGGTTTCGGACCCCGGCCGGCCTTCCCCTGGGGCCGCGTTCCGGTTCTGCCCACTCTGACGGGGGGGCGAACTGGGTTTCACCCCGGAAAACCGCTATCCACTGGGTGTTTTCTCGGCACACGCCCCACGGGCTGCTTGGAGCCCGGCGGGGCCCTGGATCCGGGTGATCGGGCCGATGCGCTTGATGGGATGGTTGAGGCATGAAGGGTAACGAAATGAGCCACGCGGGGTGGAGGGCGTGGCTCAAATCGTTTCCGTTCGGGCCAGGGAGCAGGGGGCCGGGGTGCCCGGGGACGACTACACAGTCTCAACGGGAGGGGGGTGGAACGGCCGCGACACGGGTTCGATAGGTCTGCAGGGCCGGGTCGGCGCCCTTGATGGGATGGTTGAGACGAGGGCGCCCGTCCACTCGCGGGGTCTGGATGGGAAGTGGCTGGAACGGCCCTGTGCCCTTCTTCTTCCCGGTAGATCATGAGGAGCACCCTTCCGCAGGATGCTCCTCCCGTACTTCATGCAGTTAGATCCCGAAGAACTTCACCAGCCGCTTCGCCAGCCGCTCGGGCGCCTCCACCGGGGCGGAGTGGCCGACCTCCGGCCACAGCTCCAGCTGGGCGCCGGGGATCTGATCCCGGGTGCGCTCCATCATGTCGAGCGTCACCAGCCCGTCCTTCTGGCCGTAGATGATGAGGGTCGGTGCCCGCAGCCCGGCCACCTGCTCCACCAGGTTCATCACGTCCAGGGCCCGCCCGTTGGGAATCAGCGCGCCGGCGGACTTCTGAACCGACTCCTCCATCACCCTCTGGTAGAACTCGTCCTTCGGGGCGGTGGGCATCATCAGGGCGAGGGCGGCCTTGAGCAGCTCGGGCATCTTCACCGCGGCCTCCAGCTGCACGTACCGCTCCGGCGGGGTGACCAGCCCTTCGGCCGGCGCCGAGTTGATCAGCACCAGGCGCTCCACCAGGTCAGGGTGCGCGACAGCCAGCTGCATCGCGACCCCGCCGCCCAGCGAGTGCCCCACCACGAAACAGCGCTGGACGCCCACGGCCTGCGTGAACTGGTAGATGTCCTCGGCCAGGTCGGCGATGGACCACGGGGGCGCCGGCTTGTCGCTGTCGCCGCAGCCGCGGAGGTCGGGGGCGAGCATGCGCACGTTCTCGGGCAGGTGCGCCATCACCCGCTCCCACCAGAGGGACGATGCGGTGTTGCCGTGAATCAGCAGGATCGTCTTTCCGCCCTGACCACGTTCCCGGTAGAAGATGCGGAGGCCGTTCGGAAGCGATACCGTAGGCATGTGAATCCCTCCCATCGACGGGATGTCATCTGCGAGCGCGAAAAGGCGGCGTCGCGGGTCACCGGGGCGAGTTCCTGGCTGCGGTGACGATCTGCCGGAGATGGGTAGGGTCGGCCAGACACCGGCAACATCACCATCTGTGTGGCCAGATGGGTCGGTGAGGGCTACCGGATGCAAAGCCGCAACGCGGCGCCACACGGCGAGTAGAGCTGCCACCCGGTGCCACACAGGGCTCCGCTCACGGGGCCTTCCGCCGCGGACAGGCCGGCCCGGGCCACACGTGCGACCAGGCTGTTGGTGTTGATTCTGACAAAACGTTGTTACACGGGAGTCACCAACTGCAAGGCGATTACGCGTCGTCTTGCGCGGCCTGGCGCGCGGCGCTCCTCCGAATTCGTTCATACAGGCGGGTAGTGCTCGCCATCGGACTCACGCCCAGCTCGTCCCGCAGGTTCTGCACGCACTTCTCGTACGTCCGCAGGGCCATCGCCCGGTTGCCGAGCCGGAAGTGGCTGTGCATCAGCAGCCGGTAGGCCTCCTCCCAGCAGTGGTCGCAGGCGAGAATCTGCTCACACAGCCGCACGCAGCGTTCGTACCAGCCGCGGCGCGCGGCGTCCTGGGCCAGCCACTCCAGGGCCCGCAGGTAGAGCACCTGCAGCCGCTCCCGCTCCTCCGAGCACCAGTCCTCGTACCGCAGCTCCGCCAGGAACTCGCCGTGGTAGAGCTCCACAGCCTGGTTCAGGGCGTCGCGGGCCTGCTCCTCCTGCCGCCGCTCCCCGAGTGCAAGACCTTCGCTCGCCAGCCGTTCGAACTCGTCGGCGTCCAGCCAGTAGCCGGAGTGCGGGTTGAGGCCGTAAGCCAGCCCCTCCCGCACGATGTAGAAGGAATCGGCGCGGGCGGGCCGGTCCGGCTCCAGGGCCGAGAGCAGGGCGTTGAGCGCCACCCGGAAGTCCCGCTGGGCGGTCTCGGGATCGGCGTCCGGCCAGAGCAGGTCCAGGATCAGCTCCCGCTGCAGCAGCTTCCCCCGGTAGGTGACGAAGAGCTGGAGCAGCTGGCGGGCCTTCTCCCGCCGCCACTCGCGGCGGGTGATCTCCTGCCGTCCCCGCCAGGCCTGGAAGTTGCCCAGGGTCCTGATCCGGAGGGTGTAGCCGGGATGGTGTTCCGGGTCGGTCATCCCCATCTCGGCGAGGAGCCGGGTGGCGTAGGCGGGCTGGATGCCGCGCCGGCGCGCCTCGTGCAAGAGCGGCACCAGCGCCTGCGGGTCCTGGGGACCGAACAGGGTCCGGCGGGTGAAGAGGTAGTTGTAGCCGTGCTCCTGCGCCGCGGCGAGGGCGGACTCCATCGAGGCGGCAAAGCCGGCCCAGTCTCGCTGCCGGTGGGCCAGCAGCGCCTGCCAGACCCGGGCCAGGGCGAGGCCGTAGGGATCGCCCGTCTCGTCGAACTCCTTCTCGGCTTCCCGCAGGTACCCCGCCGCCTCGGTGCGCCCGAGGGCGGCGGCGGAGGAGCCCAGGCTGAGGAGCGCGTAGCCGTGGAACCACTGGTCGCAGGCCGCCCGGGCGATGCGGGCCGACTCGAGGCCGTAGTGCTCCGCCTGTGCCCAGTTGCCGGCCCGGTGGCCGTAGAAGAGGGCGAGGCCGGCCAGCGGCTCCGCCTTGCCGCGGGTGACGTTGATCTCGTCCATCAGGGCGATGGCGGCCTGGTACTCCGCGGCCACTGCCTCGTCCGGGGCGTGGGGGTCCAGCTGCAGGGCGTGTGCGCGGCGCATCAGGCCGACGCCTTCCACGAAGGGCGAGCGCTTCTCCTTGCCCAGGCGGATGCCCTCCTCGGCCCCGGTGAGGGTGAGCCGCTGGTCGCCCATGAGGGCGGCGATATACGAGATGAGCAGCGGGACCTCCCGGTGGGCGCGGCTCGCGCCGGCCAGCCCCTGCTTGGAGAGCCGCTCCAGGATGCGCATCGCCTCGGCCAGCCGGCCCGTGCGCAGGAGGGCGCGGACCTCCAGGAGGTCGTCGACCGGTCCGCCGGCGCTGGCGGCCGCCATGCTGGCGAAGCGGGCGGCGTAGTCGGGCCGTCCACGGTTGGTCTCGTTTTCGGCCAGCAGGGTCATCAGGTCGGCCCGCTCGTGATCGGTGAGGGCGTGGGCGAGGCGCTGCGCCTCGGCCAGCACGTCGTCGGCCTTGCCGGGGGAGATGGTGTCGAGGTAGACCCGGGCCTCGCCCATCAGGGCAAGGCACCGCCCGCGGTCGTCGCCCAGCACCGCGTACTTCTCCGCGGCCTGGCCGTAATAGGCCAGGGCATCGTCGAAGCGGCTGGTGAGTCGGGCGACGTCGCCGCAGCGGAGGAGCAGCTCGGGGAAGCGGCTGAAGGTATCCTGCGGAAGGCGCGCCAGGAAGCCGCCCAGCGCCTCCACCCGACCGGCGTTGATCATCGCATCGGCGGCCCTGAGGATGGCGCCGGCCGCCTGGTCGAACTCGCCCACCTCCGCGAAGTGGTTGGCCGCCGTCTCGGGGCTGTCTGCGGCCAGGTAGTACTGGGCGGCGGCCAGGTGGTTAGCCCGCCATGCCTCCGGATCTTGCTGGGCCTGCTCCCGCAGGAACTGGTGGAAGAGCTGGTGGTAGCGGAACTCGCCGTCGCCCACCGCCTGGGTGAAGAGGCCGTTCTCCTCCAGCGCCGCCAGCACCCGCTCGCTGCCGGTTTCGCCGGTCAGATGGTCGCAGGCGCGCGGCTGGAGCCGCTCCAGCACGCAGGTGGTCAGCAGAAAGCGGCGGACGAAGGGGCGCTGCCGGTCCAGCACCTCGTGGGCGAGGTAGTCGAAGAGGGTGTCGAGGTTCTTGGGTGTCCCCTCCCAGAAGTCCTGAAGGGTGGAGCCCTTCCGCAGCCCCTGCCAGGCCAGCTGCAGGGCGATGATCCAGCCCTCGGTGCGCTCGGCCAGGGCGACGGTCTGCTCGCTGGTGAGGCTGATGCCGTACTGGTCCAGGAAGAGCTCTTCCACCTCGGCAGGGGTGAAGGCCAGGTCCTTCTCCGTCACTTCCACCACGTCGGCCAGGGCCCGCCACCGCGGCAGGCCGGCGAGCGGCGGGCGGCGGCGGGTGGCGAGAGCCAGGTGGACGTGCTGGGGCATGTGCTCGATGAACTGCTCGACCAAGGCCACGATCTGGGGGTTCTCGTCCACGTTGTGGAAGTCGTCCAGGACGATCAGCAGCTCCTGCCCGGTTGCCGCAAGCAGGTCGGAGGTCAGCGCGTCCACCACCTGCGTCCAGGGGCGGTTGGGCCCGCCGCCCGACTCCAGCAGCTGGGTGGCGCGCCCGCTCAGCCCGGGAACCGCAGCCTTCAGGGCGTGGATCAGGTGGAGGAGGAAGGGAAAGGGGTGCTGGTCGTCGGTCGACACGGTGTACCAGACGTACCGGCACGGCGCCGAGGCCAGGAAGGAGACCAGGGCCGTGGTCTTGCCGTACCCGGGTCCGGCCTGCACGATGGTGAGCGGCACGTCCAGGGCTTCCAGCAGCCGTTCCTGAAGGCGCGGGCGGACCAGGGTGTGCCGACGGAGCCGGGGCGGCAACAACTTGGACTTGAGCACCTGCTCGCCGGCCGACATGCTCCCACCCCCCTGGGAGGACTCGCTGACGCTGACTTACACTTCAACTCTGGAAAGTGCATCTCCTCCAGCCGGGAGGGGGCGCGTCCCGCCGTCCCGGGACGGGGCGCAGCGGGACGGACGGCACGATCGCCCCGTCTGGCACGTGCGTCAGAGCGCTTCTGGCGGCGCAGGCCGGCGACCGTCCCACCGCCAACCTGCTGGCCGGGATCCTGACCGCCGTCGCCGGCTTCTCCATGTGGTACGGGCTTCGCTTCCGCAAGAGGGGGTTGGACTGACCTCCGGATACCGTCCAACATGGCTTCCTGCCGCTGCGTTGGACACGCAATCACGACCGGCATGCCGCTCCACCGCAAACGGACGCACAGGAGCTGGGCCGTAACCTCCACACCATTGAGAGTCACCACGGCCTCGCCCCAATCCACCTCGATGCTCTCGCCAGGATCGTGGGCGAGGGGGATGAAGACCGGTTGTGTACGCTTCAACTTGCGGATCTTGGCGATGTGACGCCGGACGGTGGGCTCGCTGCCCTTCTAACCTAGGGCAACTAGGTCCTCGTAGATGGTCTTACCGGTCCACCGTTGCTTACGCGGCAAGAACTCATCTTCCGCGAGTCTCCGTTCGATCTCTGCCTGGAACTCTGGTGTGAGGACCACGGGCTCAACGGGCTTTTGCCGCCGATAGCCCGGGACTTCCGTCAATTGTGCGTACTTGGCGACGGTCTTCCGAGGGATTCCCAGTGCCTTGGCAACTTGTCGCTGTGATTTCCCTTCCACATGGAGGAGCCATCTGATACGCTCAACATGAGCCATCTCGATCTTCAATCCTTTCACCCCTGCAAACTGGAAATGCGGTACATCCCAGTTTACAGGTTTGGAAGTTCGAGGTGGCTCACTTTTGCGTGATCAAATGGCCCCCAAATGTCTCCCTTTTGGGTTATCAAACACACTGTTCAGCAGGTATGGCAGGTTGCCATTGAGAAAACCAAGCACAGCGTGTACGCCAAAACTTCTGATAAACGAACTACGGAACACCCAATAGCTGAAACATGTATGGATTCCGGTGCGCAATTCGCGGAGCGCTTTCGACAAGGTAGGTCGCGACGTGATGCGCTGCGAGTGACAGCACGTTGTCACAAGCCTCCAGTACGGTTAAGCTGGCCCCAGCGATCTGCCAAGGTGTTGGCGTACCAGACAGGCGCGCCTGCGGGCCACCGAACCACAGCGGTAAGGAGGAGATGCGATGGCGTGGCGTGGCTACTCGGATTTCTTCTCCCATATCACCCGCGGCAAGCGCCCCTATAGGTACCAGGTTCGCCTGGCCGAGGCTCCGGCGTTACCCTCGCTTGTCCACTTGCCCACGGGTGTCGGCAAGACGCTGGCGATCGTTGGGGCCTGGGCCTGGCAGCGCCTGTACCATCCCGACCCCTCCGTCCGGCAAGACACGCCGCGGCGCCTGGTCTACTGCCTCCCGGTCCGCAATCTGGTGGAACAGACCGCCGCTGTGGTCCAATCCCTCGACCTGGGTGTGCCTGTCTACACCATCATGGGTGGCGAGGTGGAGGAGAACTGGTACCTCTACCCGGAGCGGGAGGCAGTCCTGGTCGGGACGCAAGACATGCTCTTGAGCCGTGCCCTGAACCGCGGGTATGCCATGAGCCGGTACCGCTGGCCGGTGGCGTTCGGTCTGCTCAACAACGACGTGCTCTGGGTGATGGACGAGGTCCAGCTCTTCGGTGTGGGGCTGGAGACCTCGGCTCAGCTCCAGGCCTTTCGGGAGCGCATGGGCACCTTCGGTCCGGCGCGGACCGTCTGGATGTCGGCTACCTTGCAGCCGGCGTGGATTGCTACGGTGGACCATCCGGCTCCCGAAACGGTATTCGAACTGTTGCCCGATGAGGCCAGTGAGCTGGCCAAGCGGTTGCAGGCGCCCAAACGGCTGGCTCGTCTGGACGTGGGAAGCGTGAGGGAGAAGAGCTATGCGGCACGGTTGGCCGCGGCGGTGCGGAAGCACCACCGGCCCGGAACCTTTACGCTGGTGATCTGCAACACGGTGGACCGGGCCACGCAGCTGTACAGAGAGCTCGAAGGACGCAGCGAACCCGAGTTGGTCTTGCTGCACTCCCGCTTCCGGCCGCCGGAGCGAAGAGCGCAACTGGCCCGCCTGCAGGCCCCCATGCCCCCGGGCGGTCGCATCGCCATCTGCACCCAGGTGGTGGAGGCGGGCATGGACCTCGACGCCCGGACGCTGATCACCGAACTCGCCCCCTGGCCGAGCCTGGTGCAGCGGTTCGGCCGCTGCAACCGGGCGGGCGACCACGACGACGCCGCAGTGCTCTGGGTGGACGTCTCGGACAGGCCTGGCCCCTATCCCGCCGAGGAGCTCACGGCGGCCCGTCAGCACCTGTTGGCCCTCGAAGGCCGTTCTGTTGCCCCTGGCCACCTGCCACCCGTCTCCCCCCGCAGGCCCGAGGTGGATGTCCTTCGCCGCCGCGACCTGGTGGACCTGTTCGACACCACACCGGACCTGACGGGCAACGACGTGGACGTCTCCCGGTTCATCCGGGAGGGGGAAGAGCACGATCTTTACTTGTTCTGGCGCGCCTGGGTCGACGACGCCAGTCGTGAGGAGCAGCCGTCCCCGACACGGGAGGAACTCTGCTCCGTCCCCGTTGCCGCAATGCGTGAGTGGCTCAGGAGCCGGGAGGGGCAGGTCGCCTGGGTCTACGACCACCTCTCGGAGCGCTGGCGGCCGGCCGTCGATCGTGATATCCGCCCCGGCGCCACGCTGATGCTCGCGGCCGCAGCGGGAGGCTATGATCCGCTGACCGGGTGGGACCCCGCCGCCAGGGACCCTGTGGCCCCGGTGCAGACGGTTACTGGCTCCGCACCGGAGGGCTACGGCGGCGATCCGGCCTCTGGCCTTGGTCGCCCCCAGAGCATAGCCGCGCACACCGACGAGGTGGTGGGCTCCCTCTCCGATCTGCTGGCCAGCCTGCCCTGGCTTGGCCCGGTGGCGGACGACCTCCTCCTGGCTGCCCGCTACCATGATCTGGGAAAGGCCCACGCGGTCTTCCAGGAGACCATGCGAAGGGGTTTGCCCCCGGAGCTTCGCGACGCGCCAACGCAGTGGGCCAAGACCTGCGCACGGCGCCTGCGGCACAGCATACCGGGCTTTCGCCACGAACTGGCCAGCGCCCTGGCGCTGATGGAGGAGAAGCCCCACCGCTTCCTGTCCGCATACCTGGCCGGCGCCCACCACGGGCGGGTCCGGCTCACCATTCGCAGCCTGCCGGAGGAGCGACTGGTGGAGGGCGGCCGCCGGGTGATGGGCATCACGCATGGGGACGTGTTGCCGGCCGTGGACCTGGGTGGAGGTTACCATTATCCCGGGGGCAGGTTGGACATCAGCCTCACCTACCTGGGCGGCGACAGACCGTCGTGGACGGAGCAGGCGGTCGCCCTGCGGGACCGGGCAGACCTCGGACTGTTCCGCCTGGCCTACCTGGAGGCAGTGCTGCGTGCGGCGGACCAGCGGGCGAGCGCCACAGCACGTGAACCTGCGTTGGAAGGGAGGTGAGGACTGTGGAGACCGTCAACCGCATTCGCCTTGCGGGCTGCCGCCCCGAGCCCCTGAGCTGCTACCTGAAGGGACTGGGTGTCTTACGGATCCTGGGTACCCAGCTTGATGGGACGACTGTGCGCGCTTGCTGGGTCTCGGACGAGTTCTGCCTGGAGGCGCCCCTCAATGCGGAACAGCTGGTCGACTTCTTCCTCGACCACTACCGTCCCACCCCGGTGATCGCGCCGTGGAACGGCGGTGGCGGCTTCTGGGACCAGCGGGCGGCCGGGACGGCGCTGCGGCAGATGGAGCAGTCCACCGACCCGCGCCTGGCCGCGTACCGAGCGGCCATCCGGGCGGCCCGGCGGGGGGCCGCATCGCTGGGCATCACAGACGCACCGAAAGATGATTCCAAAGCCCGCTTGCTGCGTGTACTGCGGGCCACCTTGCCGGACGAGGCGCTGGACTGGCTGGATGCCGTGGTGGTCCTCACAGCCGACAAGCCCCAGTTTGCACCGATCCTCGGAACAGGCGGCAACGACGGGAACCTCGACTTCAGCTCAAACTTCATGCAGCGGCTGGCCGACGTCATGCCTTTCGACGGTGTGTGGGCGCCGCCCGGGCGTGGGTCCCGGCGGGGCCAGGGGCCGACGCGGGAGCAGAGCGCTGCGTGGTTGCGGGCGGCCCTCTTCCGAGAAGGAGATGCGAAACTTCTGCGGGCAGCGACGGGGCAGTTCCATCCCGGGGGTGTGGGGGGTCCCAACGCGACGGCCGGGATGGAAGGCGACTCCATGGTGAATCCCTGGGAGTTCATCCTGATGATCGAGGGGGCGCTGGTGCTGGCGGCATCGGTCTCACGGCGGATGGGGACCGACGCATCCGGTAAGGCCGCTCTTCCCTTCACCGTGAGTGCCACCGCTGCCGGTGCCGGAAGCCTGAGCAATCTGGACGAGGCCAGGGCCCGGGCCGAAATTTGGCTTCCCCTGTGGCGGCACCCGGCTACCTGGGGCGCGGTTAGGCAGCTCTTTGCCGAGGGGCGGGCAGAGATAGGGCGCAGGCAGGCCCGGAGCGGGCTTGACTTCGTCCGGGCGGTGGTCTCTCTCGGTGTCGACAGAATGGTCGACGCGTTTCAACGCTACGGCGTGATGCAGTGGTACGGGAAGTCACATCTGGCGGTGCCGTTGGGTCGTGTGCGGGTGGAGGCCCGGCCGCTCATCCGCCTGGTGGACGAGGTGGAGAGCTGGCTCAACCAGGCCCGTACTGTTGCAGCGGATGCACCGCAGGGGCTGGGCCAGGCGCTGCGGCGTGCGGAACGAGCCGTCTTTGCTTACGCACAGCGGGAGGAGCGGACAGCCTTACTGGAGGTTTTGACGGCGTTGGCCGAGGCAGAAAGGGTCGTCAGCCGCAGCAGGAACCTTCAGCAACGGCTCGCCCCGATGCCCCGGCTCTCCATCCGCTGGTTGGAGGCCACCGACGACGGCTCGGCAGAGTTCGCCATCGCCGCCGCCCTGGCTTCCATCGTGGACCCGATCGTCGGCCCGCTGTGGCACCACTGGCTACCGGTCACTGAGACACGGGGACGCCTGGCCTGGACCGATCCCGGCGAAAGGGATGTCACCCTCACCCAGCTGCTGCCTGACTTGGCGACCGTGCTGCAGCGCCGCCTGATGGCCATGGAGCAGAGGGGGCTCCCTCAGGCACCTATTCGGGCGAAATGGCCGCTCCCGCTGGAACTGGTGGACCGGTTCCTGGAGGGGCGCGTTGACGACGGGCGCATCCTGCAGCTCCTTCCGGCGCTGAGCCTGCTGGACTGGCAGGACGCACCGTTCAGGCCGGTGCGAGATACCCCGGTGCCGCTGCTCAACCGCGCCTACGCGCTCATCAAGCCCTTGTGCATGGCAGAGCCCCTGCGTCCGCACCAGTTGGCGGGCCAGGAGTTGGCGCTACGCCTTCCCATGGAAGTGATCGCCCGGCTCCGCGCCGGCGACCTGGAGCGTCCGCTCGACCTCGCTGCCCGGCGCCTGCACGCGGCAGGCCTCACGCCCGTCGGGTTCCGCACCAGGCGATATTTGCAGCTCAAGCCACCCGGCGGATCGCCCCTACGGCTGGCTGCCGGGCTCTTGCTGCCGATCCAGAGCGCCCAGCCCCTGCTGGACCTTGTGCTGCCTCAAGCGGAAATCCAAGCGAAAGGAAGGGATCTGGTGTGAATCTGAGCGCAACCCTGGCGCACGCGCCGCGCCTTCTCATGCAGGCTCCCCTCCGTCCCGTGCAGGGGGAACGGTTTCAGCCCACCGGCTTTGCGGATCTGGGACCGGCCACCTACAAGGTGCCGGTTCGGGCGGAGAACGGGCAGTGGCGCACGGTGGACAAGCTCCTGGTGGAGTCGGTGCAGTCGGTGGCCAACCGGCTGGAGGCAGTCTGTTGGGATCCGGACAGCGACGACCTGGTTCAGCCGCTGCGCGGTCTGCCCTACGTGCGGGTGGAGCGGAATGGCAAGCACCTGACCAATTCGCTCCTGGAGGCCCATCGCATCAACTCGCCGTACATTCTGGAGGGCTCGGGCGGCGCGTTCCTCGAGACCTTGAAGGATGAACTCATGGCCGAAGAGGAGGGGCCGGTCGACCTCCGGCACGCGGCGCGGGTCATCTTCCGCTACGATCCCAACAGCGTGCTCCACGGTGTCTTCCTGGCCACATCGAAGATTGCCGGCGGGCGGATCCGGCTGCAGCGGCTCATCTCCGGCTTCATCGAGGCCACCGACATCTACCCGGTGGAAAGCGGGGGCGTCAAGAATGATCGCATCAACCCCAGCGGCGACGCAGCAGCAGGATACGGTAACGTGCCTTACCACCGCACGGAGTATGTGGCCCGGGAGATCACGGCATTCTTCAACCTCGATCTGCAGACCCTGCGTTCCTACCGGTTGGGTGCCGAGGCCGAGGAACTGCTGATCACCCTCGCACTGTGGAAGATCCAGCGCTTCCTGCGGGTGGGGCTGCGGCTTAGGACGGCCTGCGATCTCACGGCCGGACCGCTCACGGCCGATGCCCTGCCTGAGCTGCCGTCGCTGGAGGTGCTGGAGGAGCGGCTTCCGGAGCTGATCGAACGGGTGCCGCTCTGGCGTGAGCCGCGGGTTACCGTCATTGAGGGGGAACCGGAGAAAGGCCGCCGGAAGGCCGCAAAGAAGGAAGAGGCATGACGGCCATCGCCCTGCGCTTCCTGGCTGGCCGCTTCCACGCCACGCCCTGGGGGCACCACGTGAACGAAGGGGTTCCCGAGTGGCCGCCCTCCCCCTGGCGGCTGCTGCGGGCGCTGGTGGCCAGTGCAAAGCGCACTTTGCCGGACCTGCCGGACGACCGCCTTGCGGACCTTCTGGCAAAGCTGGCGGCGCCGCCTCATGTGACGCTTCCGCCGGCCTGTCCGGGCATGAGCCGGCACTGGATGCCCTGGTACAAAAAGGGGCCGCACGACCGCACCCTGGTTTTCGACACTTTCCTGGCGGTTGATCCGCAGGCTGAGGTGGTCTTCTCCTGGCCGGACTTGGCACTGGGTGACTCCGACCTGGATCTCCTGAAGCAGATTCTGGCCGGGCTCACGTACTTCGGCCGGGCGGAATCGTGGGCCGAGGCCCGCCTGGTGGATGAACCGGGGTCGCCCAACTGCCTGCCGCTGACACCCGAAGTCAGGTTGGGACCGGATGTGGAGTTGGTGGAGGTGCTGGCGCCCGCAGTCGCGGACGACCCGCTGGCGCTCCTGCACGCCCTCATGGTTGATACGGGTGACATGCGCAGGGCCAACCGATTGGTACCGGAGGGCAGCCGGTGGGTCACCTATGCCCGGCCGGTCGGGGCGGTCTGGGTTGACCCCGTGCCGCAGCCGGTTCCGGTGGAGTCGCCGCCAGTTCAGCTCATCCGCTTCGCGCTGAGCGGCAAGCCGCTGCCCCCGCTCACCGATGCGCTGCGCGTGGGCGAGCTCGCCCGCAGGGCCGCGCTGAAGGTGGTGAACGAGAGGACCGGAGAGACGCCTTCCCCCGTTCTGTCCGGGCACGGCAGCATCGCGAAGGGGCAGCACAGGCATGCGCACTTCCTGCCGGAGGACCGGGATGCGGATGGCCGGATCGATCATCTCGCCATCTGGGTACCGGCGGGACTGGACCTCACGGAGGCCGGCGCGCTGGTGGGGGGGATGCGCCTGTTCCGGAAATGGCATGAACCCGAATTGGAACTGCTGCTGGAAGGGTACTGGACGGAGGAGGAACTGACGAAGCACCCGGCGCCGGTAGGGCACTCGGCAGTCTGGGAGTCGGAGACGCCGTATGTGCTCACACGGCATCCGAAGCGGACGCGCACGGGCGTGCCGAAAATGACCGAGCTGGGCGAGCAGCGGGACGGACCAGAGGATCAGGTGCGGCGTGAATGGGCTCTACGACAGGCGGCGAATCCCGCGCTGCCCGACCTGCTCAAGGTCGAGCGCGTGCCCTTTCTGGTGCGCGGGAGCCGGACGCTCCGCTGGATTGAGTTCCGGCGATGGCGGGAGACGGGGGGTGGGCCGGCCACCGGGTTGGGATACGGCCTCCGGCTTCACTTCGCAGCGCCGGTCCGGGGCCCCCTGGCCCTGGGGTACGCCTGCCATTTCGGGTTGGGTCAGTTCCGCCCGGTGGTGACATGAACGCCGCGGTGCCCGACCTGCTTCCGGCCCGGATGTTGAACGAGTACGCGTACTGCCCGAGGCTCTTCTACCTGGAGTGGGTAGAGGCGGAGTGGGCCGACAGCGCTGACACGGAGGAGGGGCGGCTGCGCCACCGGCGTGTCGACTTGGAGCAGGGAAGTCTCCCGGAAGCGAAGAACGTGGAGGGCGGCGATGCCGGGGTCGCCCGCTCGGTGACACTCTCCTCCGAGGCTCTGGGGCTGATCGCCCGCATCGACCTGGTGGAGACGGATGGCGAGACGGTAAGCCCCGTCGATTACAAACGTGGGGAGAAGCCGGATGTTGCAGGCGGCTCCTGGGAGGCCGACCGGGTGCAACTGTGCGCGCAGGCCCTGCTTCTCCGGGAGCACGGCGATTGACGACGCCCTGGTCGAACGGACCCTGGCACTGGCGGCCGAAGCTCGGGCCACCGCAGCCCGCGGGATGATTCCCCCACCCCTGGTCGATTCGCCGAAGTGTCCCCGCTGCTCCCTGGTGGGCATCTGCCTGCCAGATGAGACCAGCTATCTGCAGAGCAGTACGCCCGAGCAAGCAGAGCCGCGGCGCATGGTTCCCGCGCGCGATCTGGCTCTGCCCGTCTACGTGCAGACGCAGGGGATGACGGTGACCAAGCAGGGAGACCGCCTCGTGGTGCGAGAACGACAACAGACGGTTCAGGAAGTCCGCCTGCTTGATGTTTCACAGCTCTGTGTCTTCGGGAATGTACAGGTGACGACGCAACTGGTCCGGGAGCTCTGCGAACGAGAGATTCCGATCTGCTACTTTAGCTATGGTGGCTGGTTCTACGGCGTCACGCACGGGATGGGGCACCGGAACGTGGCCCTGCGGCAGCAGCAGTACGCGGCAAGTGCAGATGCCGAGCGGTCTCTGGCCCTTGGCCGGCGGTTTGTCGAAGCCAAGATCCGCAACTGCCGCACACTGCTCAGGCGCAACGGGCAGGGGGTGTCACCGGACGCACTTCAGCAACTGAGCGACTTGGCGGAGCGGGTGCGGCAGGCGGGGGACCCCGGGGTCCTCCTCGGGCTGGAGGGGCTTGCGGCACGGGTCTACTTCAGCCAGTTCGCGACGATGCTGAAACCCCGCACAGCAGAGGGACTGCCCGTTGACTTTGAGGGCCGGAACCGCCGCCCGCCCCGCGATCCGGTGAACGCACTCCTGTCTTTCGCCTACGCACTCCTGGTCAAAGACGTTACGGTTACCTTGCAGGCCGTCGGCTTTGACCCATACCTGGGTTTCATGCATACCCCGCGCTACGGTCGGCCCGCGCTGGCGCTGGATCTGATGGAGGAGTTCAGGCCGCTGATCGCGGACTCAGTGGTGTTGAGTGTGGTGAACAACGGGGAGATTACCGCGGAGGATTTTGTGCAGCGCGGCCTGGGTTGTGCCCTCAAGCCTGACGGGCGCAGGCGTTTCCTCGCGGCCTACGGACGGCGAATGGATTCACTGGTAACGCACCCCGTGTTTGGATACACCATCAGTTACCGCCGCGTTCTCGAGGTCCAGGCACGGCTGCTGGGCCGGTACCTTGGCGGCGAGATTGCGGAATACCCGCAGTTCCTGACCCGGTGAAGGGGGAGGAACACGCTTGCGTAACCGATACCTTGTCGCCTACGATATCAGCGACGACAAGCGGTGGCGGAAGGTCTACCGGTGTATGAACGGCTATGGCGACCCGGTACAGTACTCGGTGTTCTTGTGTGACCTTTCCGAGCGCGAGCGGGTGTTGATGGTGGGGAGCCTGCTGTCCCTCATCAACCAGCGCGAGGATCGGGTGATGATTGTGAACTTGGGGCCGGCGAGCGGCCGCGGTGAGAAGGCCATCGAGTTCCTCGGGCGATCGTGGCCGATGCCGGACCGGGGGCCTGTGGTGGTGTAGTGCGTTTCGAGCGGTGATGTGATGCGGTAACCCCCGGGGGGCGCTCGAAAGGCTTGTGGCTGTAGGGAAGGAGTTGGGTTGAGAGGTGATGAAGAAGGGGAAAACAGGACGCTATGTGGGCGTTTTCGGGAACCGCTCGAAATCGGGCTCTAGAAGCCTTGTGGCACAAGGGCTCCAGGTGGGCGCTGTATCCACGGCTGAAAAGCCGTGGCTCAATTGAAGCCGCACCGACTCCACTGACCTGCTGATCAGGTGCGCCCTGGGTATCCACGGCTGAAAAGCCGTGGCTCAATTGAAGCGATGACTGAGGTGTTCATCCTCCCGCCCCCTCCCCGCCGGTATCCACGGCTGAAAAGCCGTGGCTCAATTGAAGCATCAAACGTGTGGAAACCACTCGGGCCGACCTCACCCCGTATCCACGGCTGAAAAGCCGTGGCTCAATTGAAGCTCCGATTCCCTCCTGCCCCTCACGACTCCTGCTGAGTGGTATCCACGGCTGAAAAGCCGTGGCTCAATTGAAGCTTGGAGCGGCTCCCGGACGGCCGGCTGGTCATCCACGACGTATCCACGGCTGAAAAGCCGTGGCTCAATTGAAGCGACGGTCCACGCGGGCGACAGCCGCTGTTCAGAGGCGAGGTATCCACGGCTGAAAAGCCGTGGCTCAATTGAAGCTCCCGTGTACTGGCGGGCCTGATGCGGCAGATTGAGTATCCACGGCTGAAAAGCCGTGGCTCAGTTGAAGCGATGAACTGCCAGTCCCATCCCTCGCGCTTCAGCCCGTATCCACGGCTGAAAAGCCGTGGCTCAGTTGAAGCCTGGTGGTTTCCGGACCGTGTAGCGAGGTATCCAACGTATCCACGGCTGAAAAGCCGTGGCTCAGTTGAAGCAGGACCAGGGCGAAGTGCTGACTCACGTGCTCTGGGTGTATCCACGGCTGAAAAGCCGTGGCTCAGTTGAAGCCGGCCGATCCCGGCCGGAAGCCAGTACCGTTACGAGGTATCCACGGCTGAAAAGCCGTGGCTCAGTTGAAGCGGAGGCCACCAAGAAGTTTCGGGAGATGGTGCTGCAGTATCCACGGCTGAAAAGCCGTGGCTCAGTTGAAGCAACATCCGCGCATCTCCGCGCCTCTCGCTCATCTCTGGTATCCACGGCTGAAAAGCGCTAGAGTACAGAGGAGTGGTGTAAAAAGCACCCGGCTGGACAGTCATTCACA
>ENA-UPSA01001148-UPSA01001148.1-bioreactor-metagenome-genome-assembly--contig:-NODE-1148-length-28955-cov-67.459965_pt1 | contig 28955 bp, 26 predicted proteins | sample MGYA00238183_ERZ773288 | MGnify/ENA primary metagenome ERZ773288 (study PRJEB29028, sample SAMN07631243) | bioreactor metagenome | isolation source: Switchgrass digestor | place: USA: Dartmouth... | reverse complement strand
CAAGAATAAAAAAGCTAATAATACAAATAATACATAGAAATACTTTCTTAAATTTAATCATATTACCCCTCTTGTATTTTTGATTGAATAGTTAATCGGTAGTAATAATTATATAATAAGTTAATGTTTATAACAAGATAAAAAGGTTCTATAATATTTGGTGTGGGTAAATAAACTCACACCATATTTTATATAAAAAAAGTGAGACATATTTCCAACACCCTGATAGAATATGATTTGAATAAAACAAACTAAACCAAGGAGTGGAAATATGTCTCATAATTATTGTATCTTAAAATCACTTAATTTGAAAGATGAAAATATCATTTTTGATCAAAATTATATAACCTATGAAGATGTTAAAGGTGTTAACTCTCTTGTCTACCACGCTAAACTTACTTATATCCCTCATCATTGTGAGAAATGTGGTTGTATTTATTCTAATCATAACCAATTTGAAAAACATGGCTTTAAGACTTCTCTTATCACTTTACCTAAAGTCTCTAATATGAATGCTTATTTAAAACTAAGAAAACAACGTATCCTTTGTCATGAGTGTGGTTCTACCTTTACCCTAAGAACTAATATCGTTGAACCTAATTGTTATATATCTAATAACACTAAGTTAGCTATCGCTCTTGAAGCTTCTGATATTATCTCTGAATGTGATATCGCTAAACGCTTCAATACCTCTCATTCTACTGTTAATCGTATTATTAATAGTTACTATGAAATTCATCATCCTCATCGTCATAAACTCCCAGAATGCCTATGTTTTGATGAGTTTAAATCAGTTAAATCTTGTGATGGTGCGATGTCTTTTATCTATTGTGATGCTCAAACTGGTGAGATTATTGATATTGTTGAAGATAGACGTTTAAAGAATCTTATTACCTATTTCCAACGTTTCTCAAGAGAAACTAGATTAAATGTTAAAGTCATTGTCATCGATATGTATAAGCCTTATATTTCGCTTATAAAGTCGGTTTTCCCTAACGCTAAAATCCTTATCGATAGGTTCCATATAATCCAACTTATCTCTCGTGCTCTTAATAAAACTAGAATCAAAATCATGAATAATGACCCTAAAAATTATAATAAACTGAAAAACTACTGGAAACTCTTACTTAAAAACTGTACTGATTTAGATATCCTTCATTATAGACATTATCGTTGTTTTAGAGAAATGTTATGCGAGGAAGATGTAGTTAATTACCTTCTTGAGCTAAACAAGGAACTTAAAGACACTTATGAACTATATCAAGACTTATTAAACTGTATCAAAAATAATGATAGTGAACGTTTTAACTTTATCATCGATAATATCCAAACAGAATATCCTAACATCTCAAGTTATATGAAAATAGCCATTAAATCAATTAAAGCGAATTATGAATATATCATCAATTCACTAAAATATAACTACACTAATGGAGTGCTAGAAGGAATTAATAATAAAATCAAAGTAATTAAACGTATAGCATTTGGATATCGTTCTTTCTATCACTTTAAAGTAAGAATTCTAATAGTTCATAAACTTAGTAAACTAATTAAACATAAAAAACCTGGTCTAAGCAGATCTGCTTAGACCAAGTCTATCAGGTTATTGGATTATATTTACCCACACTATTTGACAAAGAGCCATTATAAAACATAAAACAATATCTCACTACTAACTAACTTCTACAAAAGAATATAACTTAAACTCATCAATGTTTACACGTTTTTGTGGTTTTGAACTCTTACCTTCGTATTCAATTCTTACATATACTTTTGAACTTAGGGTAATATTAGCATTTTGTAAATTAGTATCATTATAATCTATTACTATAACAATAAGTTGTAAACTTTCAGTTATTTCCGATGTTTGGTATACTTTTACCCATGTATTAGCGTCTGTAGATATTAGAACAGATAAATTAGAAGCTTCGTCAGAACCATAAACTGCACATTGAAATTCAATTTTCGTTAATCTTTCTGTAGCAAATAGAGTTTGAATATACCCCAAACGGAGTCTAACTGATCTATTACCAACTTTTTTGTCATTTGAGTCGTTATAATAAATAAGAGCGTCAGATAGTCTCCATTTTTTACCGTTTGATGTTGCTTCGCCATCATCATAACTTGTTTTATTAGTTACATCTTCAAATCCTGTATAGTATACTAATTGTTCTTCATAAGATGCTTGTTTAGATTTAAATGACACTATAATAACAAGATTAGTTTGAACATTTTGAACTGTATATGTATCATTATCATCTAACTCAACTTGAATACCATTTACTAAGACCTTTTCAACTTCATAACCAAAACTAGAAGTAACTGTAATAACTACATTTTTACCTTGTAGAACGCTATCTGTAGGATTTGTTACAACTGTTCCTTCACCTGAAATCTCTATTCTGATACGATAACGTACTTCAGGTAAAATTGTTACTGTATAATCTTGTTTTACTTCATTATTGACTTTAGAAGTAGCCGTTATAATCACTTCAGTTACTTCAACTGCGGATACACCTGTTACAACACCATTTTCATCAACAGTGGCGATTTCAGGATTACTACTAGACCATACAACTTCCTGATTAGCCATCTCAGGAAATACGGTTGCAATTAACGTAATACTATCTCCTACCATTACTTCAGTAGGTCCATAAATATTAATAGAAGCAGGTTCAATGACTATAGGTTTATGGAAGCCAATATAATCGAAAGTATCTTGAGCGTATACATCCCATTCATCTGTATTCCAAATAGGTGTAGGTGATAAAATATTAGTTTTTCTAACAATAGTATGATCTACAGTAGAACCGTTACCAACTTTCCAACCAACGCTATCACTGACATTATCACCAAGAATTCCAAAAACATCAATCAAGATATCATTCTTGTATAATCCAATCACGTCATTACCGTTGAAATGAGTAACAGCGTGTGCAAATGAAATATTCGCATATTCTGCCCGATCCTTGATTTCTTGTGCAGATGATGAATGATAAATTACTATTACACTAAATGGTTTTAAAGTTCCTTCTAATTGAACAGTACTTTCTGGTGAATCATTTGCATTTGTATATAGCTTTACACTATACTCTGATAAATCAACTTCATAGTGGAATGGATTGTAGATCTCGATCCACTTATTATTAGAACTACCTTCTCCATATTCACTAATGAATAAGTCCATTAATAAATCACTATATACTGTACCTAAGTTGCCTTCAGTATCTTTATATACTAGGTAGGTTCTAACATTTAGTGGATCTGATGAAGAGAAGGTAATAATGAACTCATTAGTTTTTGAGAAGAAGTTCAATATTTGCTTCTTTTCGATGTCTGGTGTTTCTAAAGTTATTTCTCCTAAATCATCAGACATAATGAAACCATATTCAATTCTGGTGTAACCCTCAGGCAAGTAGAATTGTCCATAATATGTTGGTTTATCATTGAGATATATTTTTCTACTTATTGTAACTAAAGGCTTATCAGCCATTGGTTCATTAGCATATACAGCTTCTATTCTCAAATCTTGTAACATCGTGAACTTGTATATAGGTTGAGTACTTACAACACGATGACCTACTTGCCAATGACTGAATACTTTACCTTCTGGTGCTTCATCAGCTACTACAGTTACTACTTCATTGTAACCAATAGTATCAGTAGATTCATCTGTTCCAAGAATCTTACCATTGACTACAGTTAACTCAAATTCTTCTTCTGATACTTTTTCATATTGAGCTACTACAATAGTGTTACTAGTGATACCTGTTAATTCTTTATCCCAACCATCGAAAACATATCCTGGTAAGGATAATTCAGAAGTATCTGGTGCAGTAGCATCTTTACCATCTTCTACCCAATCAACTTTTAACACATCACCATTAGCGTTAATGAATACAACTACATGGTATCCTTCTTCAGCAAACAGGGCGGTAATAGTTTGATTCTCAGTAGCGATGAACTTATGATCTTTTGGGAAATTGCGGATTTTATTGTTAAGAATCCAATAAGCAAATTCAATGTTTTCATAACCATCTACATTTACTGTAATTTCATCAGCATAATTTGCTCTAATTTGATTCAAATTAGTTTCGTCTGATTCAGAAAACCGTGCCACTACTTGAATTGTAATTGGTTTCTCAGGTTCATCCGCAAAGGCATTAGTCATTGAAGTTGTAAATGCAAAGAAGATAAATAGAATTAAACTAAAAAATATCCACTTTAGCCCCTTCATATTTACCACTCCGTAACTTGACATACTACACCAGAACCTAGCAAACCTTCACCGCTTAAATCACTGGTTATAGTTTCTTCAATAGTAAACTCTACAACTTCAACAATAGGTTTCTCATAACTTTCTAATTTCATGACTTATAATCTCTCCCTTACATTTGAATTTAAAATGCCAATAATTGGCATAAATACTTTACTAATATTATAGCATATTACCTAAATATTACTAGATACTTGAGAGTTTTTTTTTATATTTTTTAGTTATTAACCAAGGTTCTTATAAGCCTAGTTTTTTAAATAACTCATAGTTCTTATTAATCTCCTGATCACTCACTCTAAGTAATTGCTTGAGTCTAATAAAACTCGCTTTTGTTTTCTTAAACAATAATCTTATGAATCTAAAAATCCATGCTAAGGGTAATAAAAACGGACATTTATTTAGAAATTGATATCTACCCTTCATATTCTTTAAACTCGGAAATAAGATCGTTAGGATATAAGCAAACTTACCTTTTTTAATACTACCTGTATCTAAAGATTTTGTTATCATGCCACTTAGATTCATATTGAAATCTTTACCATGACCATGAACACCAGCTATGATTATATAGTTAGTTAATTCAGTAATAAATACTTCATCTATTTTGTAATCTTTAAGATAATATTCCAAGTAATTATAATCAAAATATAACTTATTTAGATACAATATATTCTGAAAAAACAATCTTAACTTACTTATATCTAATAAACTATTTAAATATTCTAAATCTAAATCATTGTGATATTTAGTAAATATACCAATATCTAAAATCGTTCTTAGTCCTACCCCACTAGTACTAAAATGCTTAGCCATATGATATAGTAAATATACTAAATTAAACTCTGGTTTAAACTGATATTCATATTTATCTACTAAATATGTATGTTCCCAAAGATTATTAAATAACTCGATATATTTATCGCGGAAACTTGATGTTAATCTTGGATGAATCTCGATATAGATATCTTTACCTTTCTTAAAAGAATCATGTTGATAAGAATTAGTAGTATTAATATATCCATGCTTTTCGAGTATCTGATGAACTACCGGTAGTTCATCTTCTGTAACTAAAATATCAATATCCCCCATCGAACGCATATATGAAGCAGGATATAATTTCTTTAAATAAGACCCTTTTAAGAAAATATGTTTTATCCCATTCTCATTAAATAATTGGTTTAACTCTTGGATTGCTTGTTGCTGCCGTATATCTCTGGCAGTATATTGCAGGAAGGTTTGTTGAAAAAGACTATAGATTTTTGGTGACAACTGATGCGGTCTGAGGACTGGAGCTATCAGCCCCGATAAACCATTTTCCTGGGCAATAATAAATAATCTTTTATCATCATTAATTGGTTCATCATATGCTTCATTATTAAGTACACAACGAACAATCGCTAATAATTGTCTTAAATTCTCATCCATATCGATCAGTTCTTTCGTCTTATTCTTCTGATAATATATATTAGATATTTTCTAAATGGTCGAAGTAATAACCAGATATTTACCTTTAGATTATAGAGAAAATTATCTACTTTAATCTCTTTGTTGTTATTACGGTAACTTACAACCATCGCTACTACTTTATTTTTGGGAATATACTCTAGAATTCTTAACGCATCGCCACAAATCACATAATAATTTTCTTTAACTCTTAAAATTCTATGTAAAGCCCAAACACCATTAGGACATTGATACAAAACAATGTCCTTTCTTTTTAACTTAATGTTTGGTTTCTTTAACGTCACAATCGTCTTCTTATCAAAAAAGAAGGGATTCATACTATTACCAGTAATAGTTAAGGTAACTGTCCCATGACTTTCTAGTTTTTCTTTAATTAATGGGATTAACTCATTAATTGAAACCTGTACTTTTTCCATACTTCTTATTCGACTAATATTTGATGTTTTCTTAAAACTTCTAAAAACTCTAAAATATCCTTTGTGGCTACTTCTTTAGTAACATCATATTTACTTAACATGCCGTTAACTAAATCATCTACGGTAACATCTTCTTGAAGAAGTTCCCATAAGTATTTGCCTGTTTTGTTCAAAGTAATAATACCATTAAATGTTACTGCTGTTTCTCCTACTGGAACCACTACACATTGATTACCAAGTTCTCTTAAGACATAACCAGTTTTAATTTTCATCTTACTTCTCCTCTCCAAAAATGCGTTTATAAATTGTCCAAACAGCTTCTTCACTAATATTACAATATAAACTTGTAATAATCTTTTCTTTTATTAACAACTCGAACATATCTAATAAATTCATAACATCCTCTTCTAGATCAGGATGATAAGTATTTCTAACAAGTTCAATAAACTTCTCATGGTCTTCTAATTCTTTAACATAATTTTCTGGACTTTGTCGCAAGAAGACGATTGCTTTTAATGGCACCTTCACATTATCATTAAGGATTGATTTGCCACTCCAAGGACTACCTGATACATAGAACTCATTGTTTTCGTACATTACTAATGGTTTATCATCATTAATAATCTTTATCTCGGGAAAAATACCTTTCCAGAGGTTAACATGAGTTGATTTACCTGTTCCTGATGGTGCTGAAAATAAAATTGCTTCTTGATTATATTCAATAGCCGAAGCATGTAAGGGAAATATCCCTCGCTTTACCGCTAGTGCACAGAAGTTCATGCCTGTATATATGTATTCTATTTCCGGTAACCTTTCACCTAGTGCACTGTTTAAAACTATCTCAACATCACTATAATCGTCATTATAAATGAGTTGAATGTTCTTAGTAGTAACAACATTCTTGCCATTTACATCATAAATCTCATGATGCTTTATTTTGCGTTTTAATGTCCCCTTTATATTTTCCAGACAATCGCTTACCCTTACATTCATCCTTGCGTTAACGCATTCATCATCACTAATCTCGTATTTTTTAATCCGTTCATCAAAGAAGTCAGGGAAACAATAATTAAACTCCAACTTAATCCCCGCAATATTATACTTTCCCATTCCTAACCTCCGCTCTTATCTTCGCTAAATCCCGTAAATACTTACTACATTTAGTAAATCCACCTTCTAAGAACCGATGCGCATCACATTCGATACATGTAGCTTGATATTCACAAGTACTGCAAGCATTACACTTTGGTAGATTCTCCATTTGGAGTGTTAGATCATGCCATACATCGAGAAAATCCGCATTTTTAAGACTTTGTGCTGGATAGGGTAACATCGCACAAGGCTGCATCACACCATTCCAAGTCACAAAGAAGGAACTCTTAAGGGCTACACATTTAGTACCATTAGTGCCCTTTCTAAAGGTATCGTTAGTGTTATATCCAAATGCTTCTTTAAACTTCTTTTCGTATACACCTAATTCCTCAGGGGTTAACCGATAATCTAGATCAGTTTTACAACCATTCCTTTTTGGACCAATGTATAAATAATAAACCATTGGAATATCTTTTTCTTTTGCATAGCGTATTAAAGTATCAACTTGTTGATATAACTTCCTTAATGGTGATGTCCTGATAACAACATTAATCCGGTTTTCTTTAAGTAATGTAATTCCTTTATCTACTTTAGTAAAACCATCTTTTACCTTAGCTACTTGCTCATAAGTTTCATTATCAGCACCATATACGGTAATTACCACCATTTGTGGTGGTCGTTTTTTTAATATATTAATTATCTCATCATTAATTAAAGTGCCATTTGTATATAAAGTGATATAAACACCTAAATCATGAAGATAATTATATAACTCTCCAAAATCACGACGATAAAAAATCTCTCCACCTGTTAAGAGGGCAAATAACATGCCATTATCAACAGCATCTTTAAAGATCTTCTTCCATTCTTCTGTTGATAACTCATTTTTTGTTATTTGCCTAACATAACACATTTCACAATCTAAGTTACAATTGCTGGTTAATTCAAATTCACCATGAATCGGAATCCGTTCCTTTGCTGCTGTTAGAATTAACCTTTTCTCAACATCCCTAAAACTCGTCACAACAATCACCTAAGTTAATTGTATCATTAAAGGTATTCTTTGCCAATGTTTATATGACAAAAGTCGACATTATTGCTTTAGGAAGATATTTTATGATATCTGATGCGATTAAGGAATACTCACCAACTTCTTCGCTCGCATAACCTCCCGCTAACCCATGAAGATATACCCCCAATAATGATGCATTAATTAATGATAAACCTTGTCCAACTAAACTAGTAATAATACCTGTTAAGACATCGCCACTACCTGCAGTGGCCATACCAGGGTTACCAAAATTGCCAATATAGATACCTGCTTCATTTCCGATTATCGTGGCTGGTCCCTTTAATACCACTGTAAAACCATATTTATCTATTACTTCTTCAACATACATAATTGGATTGTCGCCAATACACTTACTATCTACTCCTAGTAACATGGCCATCTCCCCAATGTGTGGGGTAATGATGATGTTACTTCCATCTTCAATTTCATTTAATATCGCTTTTAAGTAATAGAGCCCATCGGCATCAATAACCAAAGGTTGCTCACTATTTATTAGTTCACTTAAGATATCATAATAGACTTGCTCATCTCGACCTAATCCTGGTCCAAACCCAATCGCCGTCTTTTTGGTTAATAAATCTTTTAAATCATCATAGGGTTTTATCATGAGCTCTGGGTATGATTTGCTGATATAATCATAATATTTCCTTAGAATACCTATAGTGGCTAAACCTGAACCAGTTCTTAATGCGGCTAATCCCGCTAGGATTGGTGCCCCCGTCATCCCAATAGCACCACCAAGAATTAAGATACTACCGTAATTGTATTTATGGGTATTACATCTACGTTTATTTAATAAACCTTTAATCATGTCATCTCTGAAAAATAATCGATTTGATTCAACAATATCTAGTTTTATCTCAGCATCCACAATCAACCTTTTACCATGATAATCAAGTGCATCATTTAAGACATTCCCTAGTTTAAATATTTGGACAATTCCTGTGTAATCAGCTTTTACCGCAATACCCATTACTTTTCCGTTATTACCATTTATACCAGAGGGAATATCAATACTAAATACCCGAGAACTACTCAAATTAATTTGGTCAATCGCATTGTAATATAATCCTTCAACATCTCTATTTAAACCAATACCAAATAAAGCATCAATGATGAAGGTTGACCAATCGAATAACTCTTTCGCATCAAACAATTCCACTAAATCTTTAATATATTTAATCTTTACTCCTTTTTCAATTTCTTCAACAACAATTTGTAAATCATGAGATAGTTGTGTCTTATCTCCGATTATCACAAATCTAACATCATAACCTTCTTTTAGTAAATGAGTACCAACTACAATTCCATCGCCACCATTATTTCCAATTCCTGATACAACTAATACTCTATCTCGTTCCTTATCTAAATCACAATTACTAATAATACACTCAAATAACCTTTTCCCAGCCCGTTTCATTAATTCAACTGATGTTATTCCTTCTACCTGGCATGTATATTTATCACATTGATACATTTCATATGTGGTTAGGATTTTTAACACACTATCCATACTATCACCTATAAACTCAATTATATATTAAATTATATATTAAATTATATATCATTTTTAACTTCATACAAAACAGATTTTGCTTATTAATGAAATATATAGGACCCTAAACTTTATAGTCAAATTACGATTTTTTTTAACATGCAAATGAAGTTAAAAAGAAAATATTCATTATAGAGAGGAAACATAGATTAAGAAGCAGATACTTATGCTTTCGAATCAATCTATTTGTGCTTATATGCGTATTTTGATTTTAATAAATACTATCAAATAGTTAATGCACTTACATACATTAAATATATTAGTTATCTATAAGTAAACGAAATAATCCAACACGCTTGAATCGTGTTGGATTACTTTTCATTTTACTATCATTAAATCATTAAATATTTATAGTATTTTTAAACAAATAAATATATATCACTTATTAATTCTTTAATCTTGACGAGCCAATATAGGCTACAACTGCTAGAATAATTGAACCTGATAATAAGGCAAATCCGCCACCTATACAATCTCTAATTCCAGAAAGGGCATCGTAAGGAGCATCTAATATTGTGGAAAAACCATAGATTACACAAATGATTCCAAAAATGGCTAAGAGTATGTTAAAGATATCTAAAGCTGTTTTGGTATTTTTAGTATTGTTCACAAATAGACTTCCCTTGCATATGAAGTATTAAGTAATCAGGTCCACCAGCTTTGGAATCTGTGCCACTCATATTAAAACCACCAAATGGTTGATAACCTACAATCGCACCAGTACATTTTCTGTTGAGATATAGGTTACCTACATGGAATTCTTCGCGCGCTTTTTCAAGATGCATGCGATTATTAGATATTACAGCTCCTGTTAGACCATATTCAGTATTATTCGCAACCTCTAATGCTTCATCAAAGTCTTTTACTTTACAGAAGGCTACAACTGGTCCGAAGATTTCCTCCTGCATTATTCTTGCATCTGGTTTTACATCAATCACAATTGTCGGTTCAATAAAATATCCCTTACTATCGTCACTACCACCACCAAAGACTACTTTACCTTCTGTCTTGGCGATTTCAATATATTCTTTAATTTTATTAAACGCTGATGCATCGATTACTGGTCCCATATTAGTTGATAGTTCACTTGGATCTCCAACTCTTAACTTCTTCGTTCTTTCTACTACTTTATTGACTACTTCATCATAAACATCTTGATGGAGAATAACTCTTGAACAAGCACTACATTTTTGCCCACTAAAGCCAAAGGCACTGGTCACAATCGCATCGGCAGCAAGATCTAAATCAGCTTCACCATCGACGATGATAGCATCTTTTCCACCCATTTCCGCAATTACTCGTTTCAACCAGATTTGTCCTGGTTGAACTTTACTTGCGCGTTCATAAATTTCAATACCTACGTCTTTTGAACCAGTGAAGGAAATGAATCTGGTCTTTGGATGTTCAACGATGAAGTTACCAATTTCACTACCTCTACCAGGGATGTAGTTAATTACCCCATCTGGTAGTCCTGCTTCTTTCATTAATTCCATAAATTTATAAGCGATAACTAAAGTGTTAGATGATGGTTTGAGAAGTACTGTATTACCACTTACCACTGCTGCACTAGTCATACCTGTAAGAATGGCTAGTGGGAAGTTCCAAGGGGTAATAATCGCACCTACACCTAGTGGAATATAACGATATTCATTTCTTTCTAAGTTCTTCCTACTTTGAACCTTATCATCAATTCTTTGTAGTTCTAAAATTTGTCTACCATAATATTCTAAGAAATCAATCGCTTCTGCTGTATCTGCATCAGCTTCAACCCATGGTTTACCTGCTTCTAAGGTCATGAGTGCACTATACTCATGTCTTTTCCTTCTTAAAATCGCTGCTGCTTTAAATAAAATATCAGCTCTTACGCTTGGACTAACTTTACTCCAAGTCTTAAAGGTTTCTAGTGCCACTTCCATTGCGGTTTCTGCTTCTTTGATACCTGCTTGGTGGATGTAACCAATAACTTCTTTATAATTTGCTGGGTTGTAAGAAGCTAAAACCTTACCTGTTTCAATCTTCTTACCACCAATAATTAATGGATAAGTTTGCCCTAAAGTACTACGCACTTTTTCTAAAGCTTGTTTGTACTTTTCTTGATTTTCCACCTTACTAAAATCCGTTAATGGTTCTGTTTGGTAAGGATAAATTGCCATTGTCATCTCCCTTTCTATACAACTGATTTTTCGATCACAATATCTCGTGCAGTTTTGAACCGATCAATATGTAAATCGGTTATATCAATAGTCAACGGTTCACCTAAGATAATTTCTGATAACAGTAAGCCAGTCATGGGCGCAAACATAAAACCATGCCCACTAAAACCACAGGCTACATAGAATCCTGGTAAATCCGTGGTACCTATGATTGGTTGTCTATCAGGACTCATATTATAACTACCTGCCCATTGTCTGATTACACGTAAATTACCAATGGGAGGAAGTAGCGTACAAACAGTTTTGGCCATTTCATCAAGGAATTGCCAACTTGATTCGATATTATGACTAGGTTTTTCAAATGGATTACTTCTTCCCATCAAGAAACTGCCATGTGGAACTTGTTGACAATAAATGTTCATGCCAAAACTCATGACCATTGGCCCTTGGATTTTTTCAACTGGCTCAGTTACTAAGATTTCATGGCGTTCGGCATACACTGGTATAGCAACATTTACCATATCACCAATTTCTTTCGCATAGCCACCCGCCGCATTAATCACATTGCTTGTATGGATTTCATGATTAGTTGTGATAACTTTTTCAATTTTATCATTCTTCACAACAATACTTTTAACTTCTTCTCTAAATAAAAAGGTTACACCTAAACGCTTGGCAGCTTGATAATAAGCATCGGTCATTGTAAAGGGATTCAAATGTCCATCAGTTGGACAGAAAGTCGCACTTAAAATAACATCGGTATTTAAGTGCGGTACGATTTCCTTTGCTTCTTCTTTCGTGATTTTTCTTGATGGTATCCCTAAACTGTTTTGTAAAATGACATTCTTCGCAAACTGCTTATCCTCTTCTTCATTTACCGCAACAATTAAATACCCTTCTTGTTTAAATTCAATATCCCCATGATAACCTAATTCATCCTTAGCGATGGAGAAAAAGTCAATACTGGCCTTTGCTAAACGACAATTCATTTCGGTACCCCATTGTTGGCGGACACCAGCACCACACCGTCCTGTCGCACCAGCGGTTAAATAATGTTTTTCAACAACGATAATATCTTTAACACCTTTTTTCGCTAGATTATAAGCGATACTACAACCACTAATGCCAGCGCCAATAATCACATAACTAGCTTTCATCGCAAGCACCCTCTTTTATGGCGTTGAGTTTTACCCCCATCGTTAAGGGACGTACTTTTTGCGTTCTCACTTCTTCTATCGGAATATTTAAAAACTTACTTACTTCCCGTTGAATTAGCTGCATACATGTTGTCCCTTGACATGGACCCATACCTACTCGTAATAATCTCTTTAGTTCTTCAATATTGGTATAACCTTGTTCAAGTAATTGGTGAATTTCTTCTAAAGTAACATCCTCACACCGACATATAATAATGTCTTTCTTACTCATAATCCTGACTCCTTATCGTAACAAACTCATATAATAACTCTTTATCAACTAAAACTTGGACTAATTGGGTTTTATCTTGACGTGGTGTTAAGGTAACTTTTTCAATATAGGCTTCACCAATTACTTCACCCTTCCGATTTACCGCATGCCAAAGTTCTCCCTGTTTAGGTATGGGTAAAAACTCATAAGGAATCTTGAAACGGACTTTATCTTCTAATACTTCACAAACCGTAATCGCAAGTCCTGGACAACTATAAACGCAAATACCACAACCAGTACATTTATCGAAATCTACAACGGGAGTATTATTGATATCTTCACCAATTGTAATGGCTTTAAATGGACAACTGGTGCTACAGGGATTACAAGGAATCTTCTCATAACATTCAACAATCGCTTTTGGTTTAACTAATATCTCAAGACTAGGAAACTTTGACTTTACTTGCTCAGGGGAGGGATAACCGTATTGATTTAACATACCTCTTTCACCCCTTCTAATTTAGCCAGACCCTTTCTAATCTTTTCGCCAAAAGGTCCACTACGTAATATGTCTAATTGTTTGCGTAAATCTACCATCAATTCATCATATTGTGGATGCACTTTACCGAGTTTTTTAGCAGCAGCAAGTCCCGTTATATAACCTTCTACCATCGCACTTGATGCTTCTTCAATACCACTTGCATCTCCACAGGCATAGACTCCTTCAATAGTGGTCTCATAATCTTTTGAAAGTACTGGTACTAATCCCCCTAATTCTCCAACATACTTTAATTCGCAACCAATCATCGCAAGAAGATTAGTCAATGGACTTAAACCAACTGCTATACATACCGCATCAACTTCATATTCTTTTTCAGTACCTGGAATTTCTTCCCATTTTTCGTTTAGCCTTACTGTAACGATTTTTTCAACTTTATCTTTACCAATCGCTTTTTTTATCGTACATGAAGTAATAATATCTACACCTAAGCGACGTAATTTCGAAGCATGTACTTTATAACCGCCGATAACTTTTGCGGCTTCAATCACCGCAAGTACCTTAACTCCCGCTTGCATCAACTGATAACTAACGATTAAACCGATATTACCACTACCGACCATGACGATTTTTTCGCCTGGTTTTACGCCGTAAACATTCATTAATGTTTGCACAGCACCGGCACCATAAATTCCTGGTAAATCGTTATTTTCAAACGCTAAAACTTTTTCACTCGCTCCTGTAGCGACAATGATAGCCTTCGCTTGTACTTTTCGATAAGTTTCTCCTGTTAACACTGTTAAAACTTTATCTGAATATAACCCAACAACAGTAGAATTATCCCAAATTTCTACTAAATCAGGATATTTCTTAACATCATCGATGAGTTTCTTCGCAATATCAAAACCCCTCGTTTTCGCATATTGTTTTTCACTACCAAAAAACATATGCGTTTGCTTAATTAATTGCCCACCTAATTGGGGATTTCGATCGATAAGCAACACTTTTTGGCCTGCTTCAGCTGCCATCTTGGCGGCACATAAACCGCTAGGTCCTGCACCGATGATGACCAAATCCCTATTTAAGATCATACAGTTCCCCCTTATTCGTTTGTGTTTCGACTTTCATTCCTTCCTTTAATAATGTGATACATGTTTTGACATTAGGTACACCATCGACAATCATGTGACAACTCGAACAATTCCCAATCGCACAATAAAAGCCTCTTGGTCTTTTGTGCTTAATGCTTACGGAAAACTCTTTAACTCCTAAAGCACTTAATGCCGAGGCGATAGTGTCTCCCTCATACCCATAAACTTCTTGACCATTGAAAGTAAAGCGAATAATTTTCCGTTCTTTCGAGAAATCAAGTATCGGATGTTCTTTGATTCGCATCATCTTCACCTCATCCCTTATTTTAACATAAAAGCGTTTTCATTAAAATAGCCGATTTACAACTCGATGATTAATCCAACTGGACAATGATCACTTCCTAATACTTCATCAAAAATTAGACTATCTACTAACCTGTCTTTCAAACGTTCAGAAATGAGAAAATAGTCAATTCTCCATCCGATATTCTTAGCCCGAGCATTAAACATATAACTCCACCAAGTATACTTAATTGTATTTGGATATAAGTAGCGGAAAGTGTCGATAAATCCAGTTTGTAGTAACTTTGTAAACTCCGTTCTTTCTTCAATCGTATAACCAGCATTGCGCTCATTTTCTTTGGGATTCTTTAAATCGATTTCGCGATGGGCAACATTCATATCACCACAAACAATAACTGGCTTGTATTGATCTAAATAGTGTAAATATTCCCGTAAATGGGCTTCATATTCAACACGATAATCTAAGCGAGTTAAGCCTCTTTGGGCGTTTGGTGAGTATAAAGTCACAAAATAAAAATTATCATATTCTAAGGTAATAGCTCGCCCTTCATCATTATATTTGCCATCTAGTAAACCATAGTGAACATTTAATGGCTCTTTCTTGGTGAGAATTAAAGTACCAGAGTAACCTAATTTATCTGCTGAGTTCCAATACTCAAAATACCCAGGAAAATGGAAATCTTTTTGGGATTCTTGCATCTTCGTTTCTTGAATCGCGAAGATATCCGCATCTTGCGCATTAAAGAAATCAAGAAAACCCTTCTTCAAACAGGCACGTAGCCCATTCACATTCCATGATACAAACTTCATAACCTTACCTACCTATCTAATTATAATAAATCGTCTGTTAATACTGTCTCTAAATTATCTCTTATTATTAATTTCGCATAATCATCATAGGGAGTTGGACTCTTATTAATGATGACTAAATTTTCCCCTTTAAAGTAATAAATCAAACTCGCAGCGGGATTAACTAATAGCGATGTCCCTACCACAATTAATAAATCAGCATTTCTAATATGATAAATCGCATCACTAATTGCCTTTTCATCAAGTAACTCCTCATATAACACGACACCAGGTTTAATAATACCGCCACACTCACATTTTGGTACCCCTTCGTTATAAGCAATGGTTTCAACAGGATAAAACTTACCACATTTCATACAATAATTTCTATGCACGCTACCATGTAACTCAATAACTACTGGACTTCCAGCCTTTTGGTGGAGTCCATCGATGTTTTGTGTAATTACCGCTTTGACGTTTTTCATCTTGGCGATAGTTTGATGAGCAATATTAGGTTCTGCATCTAAATACAACATTTTATTGCGATAATAATCATAAAATTTTTCGGGATACCTCATAAAATAAGTGTGTGAAAGAATGGTTTCAGGACTCACATTATATATCGTTTCGGAATAAAGACCACTGGCACTACGAAAATCAGGAATACCAGATGGTACAGATATTCCCGCTCCCGTCATAAAGACGATATATTCACTACTTTTTATCATGTTTTTTAGAAGTTCTTTCTTTTCCATTTATCACCACTTCTTAAAACATATACTTAACACTATATTAAATATACCATAAAAAACAACTAATAGAACATTTAATAAAAAAAAAATACTTGGTAAAATCCAAGTATTTTTTAGACTGTTTCTAAATTTTCCCGTGATTCGCCAATCTTTTCTAGTGTCTTCTTAAAGATAACAGGACCAAATAACTCAAAGATTAAGATCCCAGCTAACACGATAGTTTGTACAAGTTTCGCTTCATTTTCAGGGAACATAGTGCTAATAGCAACTAACATCCCAATCGCTACCCCACCCTGTGGGAGTAAGCAGATACCCGTATATTTCTTAACTCTATCGGGAGCTTTCGCAACTACGGCACCAATATATGCGCCAATAATCTTTCCTATACATCTAAATAGAATATAGAAGACCGCAATGATTCCCGCTTCTATTAATACCTTAAGCGATAATTCAACCCCTGCAATCGTGAAGAACAGGATGATTAGTGGTCCACTAAAGTTACTTAAAGCTGCTGCTTGAATATCAAAGGGTTCTTTACTAATAAAGTTAGTGAAAGTCATCCCAATAGTCATCGGAATCAAAATCATTGATAAGTTATACTTATGAGCAATCCATACTGATAAGAATATTAGTGAAAGTTCTAATGATAGATATGCCACATAGCGTTCCTTTTTCTTTAAGTAATTAATACCAAACCGATGTGCTGCGACTAATATTAATCCCAATACTAATCCAATACCTATTGATAATATTACCTCAATTAAAGGATCTATTAAGGCAGTGTGAATATTCAAACTTTGTCCACTAATCAAACTAACAGCGATACTTGCGAATAATCCAAAAATGATGACCCCAAAGATATCATCAATACCAACAAGTGGAACGACAACATCAGTTACTGGTCCTTTCGCTCTAATCTTCTTCACGATAACCATTATCGGTGCTGGTGCTGTCGCAATCGCAGTCGATGATAAGGCAAGAGCTAACCATAATCTTTGATCGATTAACCAGACCCCTAAGAATACTACAAGTGCGGTGATTATGGCTTGAATACAAGTTATAATCATAATTTGCTTGCCCGTTTTCTTAAACTTCGGAATCCATAATTCTGTCCCAATTTGATAAGCGATAATTCCTAATACGACATTTGAAATAACGTTAAAATTACGCAATACTTCATCACTAACGATATTTAATACGGATGGTCCTAATAATACTCCCGCTACGATATAACCGGTAATCTCTGGGATTCTAATTACTTCAGCAAGTTTACCTAAAAAATAACCAATAGATAGAATAATCGCTAGATATAACAATAGTTCATATACATCCATTTTTATGTCATCTCCTTGTATAGCTACCAAAAAAAATTATACTCTCTTTATTTAATAAGTAAACTATTTTAATGATAAATTCACAGAAAATTATCTTTTTCACATATTATAATTATTAAACTATAAATAATAAAATATAAGTCTTAAGAAAAATATCTCACAACTATTAAAGAATAGTTGTGAGATATTTTTTAGCCTCATTTCTTAATGTCTCTAAGGGGTGATTATCATTGATAATATCTTCTAATAATTCCGCTGCTTTATCATACTCTTTATTTAAATAATAGTACTCAGCATGAATCATTTTATTAATAAGCATATTTATTTTATGCTGATTGTCTAACGGAAAAGCATTTAACACTCTAATATCAGGATTGTTGTTCTTCATCATTTGATAATAAAGTAGTTTACTATGTAGATTATGCAAGGTAAACTTATAGACTTTATTAGAAAATAATTCATTAATTAGATTAATGCATATATCATAGTCTTCATAACAAGCATGATAATCAATTTCGACTAGTTTATAGATTAACTTATCAATGTCAGGATCATTAGGATTAATATTCTTAAACATCGTTTCCGCTTTTTGAAAGTCGTGATTCATTAATACATCAATATACAATAAATCGATTTTACTGATTGTTTCTGGATGTAAATGATTTTCTTTTAAAAATTCAAACTTTTTCCTTAATTCATCTAAATCTAAAGTATCAGCATATTCTTTTAAATATTTTGAAATTAAGTTTTGTTGTTTGTATGATAAACCAAACATTACAGCGAGGAAAATGCCAATTAATATTATAATATACAAGAATTTAAACTGTACAACTGGCACGAAAAACAATCCAAACAACATTAAAACAAATGCACCTTGAACAATATACACGTCTCTTCTAATCAACCAACCTTTAGGTAAGTTCTTAGGTTTAGATTTGTCTATTTCTACAATACTTTGAATATCAGTTTTCATCGTTTTACTTTTAAGTAGTACATTAACAAATACATCTAATAATAATGCGACTACATAGAGTGCACTAAAAGTATAGATAATAATAATCATTTCAACTATACCTTTATTGATATATGCAGAAAGAGCTAACGCAAAATAAAGGGTAAAGCATATATAACCAGCGATATTGTAAACTTTATTTTGATATTTCTTAAATATATTATATAAAAACAATATGGTATGACAGGCCAATAAACTAATTATACTTACCTTGCCAAAAATGTTAAAGTCAGTGATGAGATCATTTGAAGGTGAATCAACTTGATTATTTGTAAAGGATGCGATGATGATAATAATAATTGATATTGTTATAGGTAAGTAAAATCTAAGCCAAAATTGCTTACTTCGATCCATTCTTTTTTCATCTCTTTCCTAAATGTTTACATTCAATCATCATAATATTAACATATATATAATATTTACTCAAATATTTTTATATCACATAAATAATAAATGAGTTTGATTTGTGTCAAACCCATTTATGAAATACACTTATTAGATATTCTTAATAGCGTGATTTATAAAGATCATATTTATCATCTTTAGAATAACCAATTGTATATAATACGACTCGCTTAGCTCCTAAACTTAATAAAGCTTGGATGCAGTCTTCATGCATGTTAATGTTTTTAGTATAAAGGTCATCGATTAAGATAATTTCTCTGCCTTTGATTTTTTCTTCATCGATTTGACACGTATTTAACGTTAAACCAGGGAAGACAACATGCATACTGTATCCGGGTAATATATGCGTAGTTTGGGAATCTTTAATTCTAACTATACAATCCGTACCATCTTCAAAACCATCAAGTTTAGAAAGAGCAATTTTAATTGCTTCTTTAAACATTAATTGTTCAGGATTATATGATTCTAACGTTTTAGCTCTAGGTACAATTACTACTAAACAGTTTTCCAACTGTTCTTCTTCTTTTACTAATGGTAAATCCTCAACCACAATGTCCACTACTTTATTTTGAGCTTCAATTAATTCTGGTAAAGAATAACTATTATTATCATTCTTTAAGATATTAATAAAATCTGGATTACCCGGCCGATTAAAACCAATAAAATATTGATGGTAATATCCATTAACACTTACATCTAAATGTGTGTTAGGTTCAACAATATACTTTTCAACCATTTTATTCCCCCGTTTATTCAAATATTATTAATCTATGACAATTAATATTATACTAATCATTTAATATAGTATACCAAATATTATCACCCTTAAGCAATAATAATCAGTATTTATTTTCACAATTTTAACATGATAGTTAACTAACTAATAATATTGTAAATTTAAATCTCTTTTAAGTAAAAATAAGTGGTATAAAACCACTTATTATTTTATAAGGGGAGATCTTTTTCATTGAAACGTTTGATACCAATTATGTATGTAATTAATCCAATAAATAGGAGGATAAGAAGTTTCCAAAGATAATTATTGGTGCCTTCGATAATGCTGTTAGTATCGAATAAGGTAATAATTGATACATAGTTGAAGTAACGCATTGCTTCAATTCTAATTGCGCTAGGAATGACTGGTGAACCAAATAGTCCTAAAATCGTCGCTACTAAGAAGAACATCGTGAGTCCACCTCCAATACTCATCGCATACTTACTACGATTAAACCAACAACTAGATAAGAAGCAAATTCCGGATATTGCCAACATTGTGATAAATGCAGATAGATTAAGCTTTAAGAGTTGAATATAAGTTATCTTGATCGCATCTTTCACAATGGATAGGCTTATTATACTTGTTAATGTCATTAGGATGTACATTACTAGTAAAGCGCTAATTAGATAACTCATTTGGGTAATAGTGACTTTACGACGTTTGGTTGGTGTTGATAAAACAAAGGCCATGGCACCAGAATCTACTTGCCCAGCGATGAGGTTATTTGCGGTCATTATCACGAAAATGATTGGTAATAGTAGTCCAGATATTCGGTAGAAAATGGTACCAATAACTAAAGTGCTTACCTCCATATCACCAAGTTCGGTTAATGCTTCTGATACTTTTTTGGGCAAGCTATCTAGTAATGTTTTACTACGTTCTTGAATAATACTAGTAACTTGCTTTTCTAATTCACTTTGTATTTGCTCATCTGTATAATCAGGATATTTTTCTCGTAGTTGATTTTCTTTAACTTCTAACTCTGCTCTGAAAGATACAATAGCGCTATAGGATAATTCATAAATTCTTGCCTTAGTAAAATAGTCTGATACATTAATCGTTTTATTTTTATTTGTAAAGCTTTGTTCATGGAAAACATCTTGTAAAACGCTGGGAATATAATTTGTCGCAAACTCCGTAACATTAGTCGAACCCGAACTTACATAAGCATTTATTGCCACGGAAATAAACACTTTTGCGGTTTGAGCAGCTTCTTCACCATCGGTTTCTAGCACTTGTTTGTATAATTCTTCTGTTATGAGATTTAAAATATACTCTGAAACTTTCTCTCTTGAGTAATCTTCACCTTGAACAAGATAATAGTTTAGAAAAGTATTTATCGCTAATTGATATTCAGCAGGTTGATTGTTTGTTAAAACTTGTCGTGCTTCTTCATCAGTATATCCTTGTTGAAGAAGATTCTTGTAAGTGTTAATGATATAGTTTTTCTGGAAAGTATTTAAGCGCACATTTAACAAATCATATAAATTATTAAAGTTTTCTTCATAATTGATTAGCGTTTTATCGGTTAGATTATAGTACTCCATCGACTTTTGTTCGATGTTTGATTCAATTGCATCTCGAATGAACATATCAGCCATCGAATCACGTATTTCACTCACACTTAATCTACCTAAGACAATAATGATAATTGCTAACATGATGCAGTTGATGGCTGTAACGAATACCCATGTACCTAAGTTTGCTTTGGCGGATTGTTTATATAGCGGTTTACTAATCATATTACCTCACCTCTTTTGATTAACTCATTGAAGTGTCGTTCAAGGGTGTATTTAATCTCCGCTATAAACTTAACTTGATAATTAGTTAAGTCATTAAACAACATCTTAATCCTATCTTTCTCGATAGTTATTGTCACTTGGTTATATGTTTCCTGGTCACGAATTATTTGATAGTTTAATCTTTTAAAGTTTAAATAGTCATCTCGATTAGTAAACTCAATTTTAAAATCAGTGACCTTACGATTCTTAATATCATCTAACTTAACAACATCAACAATTCTTCCATTGTTTATTAGCGCCACGCGATCACACGTTTTCTCTAACTCTTCATAAACATGGCTACTCATGAAAATCGTTTTTCCTTTAGCCTTTTCCGCTTTAATAATATCTAAGAAACTCACCCGCATTAAGGGATCTAATCCAGTAGTTGGCTCATCTAAGATAATAATATCATTATCCGCTAATAAACTCGCCACAATCGCGGTTTTTTGTTTCATTCCTTTACTCATACGCTTTAGATTAGCACTAGGGTCAAGTTGCAATTTCTCAATCAAATAATTGGCATAACTTAAATCTTTTACACCTTTAAATTCAGCGATAGCTTTGAGAAAATCAGTACCGCTCTTATAATCAGGGAACCCAATTTCACCTGGTACATAGCCTACAAATTGCTTAATCCTAGCACTATCTTTCCATGCATCCATACCTTTTACAGTAATACTTCCTTTATCAGGTTTGATAAACCCCATAATTGTCCGAATGGTTGTAGTTTTTCCCGCACCATTCGGACCGATAAACCCTAACATTTCCCCCTTATAAATAGATAAATCTATGTCAAATATACCCCGTCCATTTCCAAAGTCTTTCGTTACATCTTTGATTTCTATGACTTTTTCCATTGGATGGCACCTCCAAAGTCGCGGTCCTCTTTATAGTACTTCATGAAATAATCCTCAAGTGTTTCTTTTAATTGACTAAAACTACGAAAATGGACATGCGACAAAGCTTTGATGAGATAATTAATATTCTCATCATTAATATTTATTAATAAATGATTATCTTCTTGATTAATAATGGTAAATTTATCACTTTTCTCATATAGATTACGAAAAACATGCAAATCGTCTAAACTAGAAAACTCGACTTCATAATTCTTATTCTTACTATGTTTCAAATCCGTCGCATAAAATTCCGCGACAATTTTGCCTTCTTTAATAATCGCAATGCGATCACATGTTGCGTCGACTTCGCTAAAAATATGACTAGACAGCAGGATAGTTTTGCCACGTTCTTTTTCTTCTTTAATAAAATCGATAAAAACTTGCTGCATCTTTAAATCCAAGCCACTTGTGGGCTCATCTAATATTAAGATTTCTGGATCGTTCATAAAAGCTGCGACAATCGCTAATTTTCGTTTCATTCCTAAACTCATGCGTTTAGTTTCTCCAGTTGGATCGACTTCAAATAAATCACATAAATATTTAATATATTTATCATCTTTAACTCTCTTTAGTTCTTTTATCATTTCGATGAACTCATAACCTGTTAGGCCTTCTGGTAATGCTATTTCTCCTGGTAAATAACCTATTTTATCCATAAATTTATCATAGTTTGTAAAAGTTTCCATCCCAAGAATCCGTGTATGACCTTTATCTGGCTTACTAAAACCTAACAAATGTCTAATGGTCGTTGATTTACCTGCCCCATTAGGCCCTAAGAATCCATACACTTCACCTTCATGTATTTGAAAAGAGATATCAAAGACACCTCGACCAAAACCATAATCTTTTGTGAAGTGCTCTACTTCAATCTTAATCATCTTGACCTCCTGTAGATAGACATTTGTATATATTATTGACACATGATATATTATATGCTAGAATAGGAGAGAATGCAATCGGATTTACATAAACAATCTATTTAATTTGTTTATATATATGTACATAAATTATAAATAGTCTATAAAGGAGCATAACTATGAAAGATAACTACAAAGAAGATTTGCGCGTTTTACGAACGCGAAAACTACTAGCGAGATCGTTATTTGAATTATTAGAAACCACCCCCTTTGATAAAATTACTGTAGTCGATATTTGTGACAATGCGATGGTTCATCGTGCCACTTTTTACAATCACTTTGAGAGTAAAGAACATTTACTTGATTATGCGATTGAGGAAATAAAAGAAGATCTTTTCCTCTCAACATATGATAAAGAACATTTCAACTCTATAAAAGATTTATACTTGTATATTATAGGAAAAGTGTTAGATTTTATAGAAGAACACAAGGCTAAAATCCTTCTCATCCTCAATCAAAATAGTTTTGAAAAAGCTGCTGAATTCTTGATGTCAACAATTAAACGTAGTTTAGTAAATCTTATGTCAAACTTCGAAAATACCAGTTATGAAAATGCCATACCAAAAAGTTTTCTCATCAATTACTTTAGTGGAAGCATTACTATGATATGCTTAAACTGGTTAATTTCACCACAAGCAGCATCAAAGGAAGAATTGATCAAGTACTTTGATATATTATTAAATGATGAAATAACGATAAAATAAAAGGGATTAAGCGTAAAACTTAATCCCTTTTATATTTATTTATTCAACGTATATTATAGCCTATTCGTTACTAAGAGTTCGAAGTAGTACTTAATATCACCAAGGCTATTCAAGTAGTTAGCTGATTTGTATGCATGAATAACTGTTGCGACATCAGTTTTACTTGTATTGCTAAATTCTTCGTAAGCTTCAACAAGTGCTGGATCTAAGTTTACAGCATCTTGGAATTTGAGAATTTCAGCAACTAATGCTTCAGCTGTTGTTGTAGCCATAATTTGTTCATAAGCATATTCATAGTAGTCTTTTAGTACATATGTGAACGTATTTTCTGGTGTGACGTTATACATTGAACCCCAAGTATAGCCTTGTTCATCATAGAGCACAATGTAGAATGTAACTTGGCCAGCATCTAAGAGCATTGCTGTTACAGTTGTACCGAAGTCAATTGTCCAAGTTTGAGTATCAGCATCATAAGTGACTGTTACACCTAATGCTTCAAACTCAGCTTTAGCTTCTAATGAACCATATGGATTATCTTCACTTGCGTATACTGAGAATTCTGGTAATGTTCCTTCGAATGAATGGTCTACTTCGAGTTTGAATAATGTTTGATCGCTTGCTTTAATAATCCAGACGAACTTATCTTTGACAAGGACAAAATCATTGTCATGTTCAATTGGTTCAACTACTTCAACACCGACTAATTCTGGATTATATAAGTCACTAATCAAGATTGATGCTAATGCATCCATGACGTCGTAAATATCTGTGAATGGAGCATATTCTAATAACTTAGCACTAATCTTAGTTAGTTTGTCAATATTATTAGCATCAATGATATCATTGATTTCAGTTACTACTTCTGTATATGTATCATCTACAAGGTCTGGATAGGTACCAAGGCTGAGTAATTCTTGACGATATGCGAATAATACAGGGAATCTTTCATTGATGATATCAAATACTGTTTCTTCATCTGTCGCATTATTCAATAATACTGTAGTCATGTATTTGTAGTATTCTTTTTCAGCCATGAATTCGAATGCAGCTTTTACATCTTCAAGTGAGCCAAGTAAATCATAATGAGATAATACTATAATATGATGTAATACATTTGCACGATAATCACTTGGATCTGGTAACTCATTGAAGAGATCCCATGCTTCTTCAGAAATGTTAACAGCGTCTTGGTAAGTAGTTAAAGCATTTAACATTCCATTAGTTGTTTCAGCACTCTTAATTGCGTTCAATGCTTTTACATAGTAGTCTTCGAATTCATATACGAAGGTGTTGTCTGGTGTAGGTGTGTACATTGAGCCCCAAGTATAACCTTGTTCGTCTACTAATACGAAGTAGAAGGTTACAGTGCCAGCTTCAATGAACACTCTAGTGACATCCATACCAAAATCGATAGTCCAGGTTTGTGTATCTGCATCGTATGTTACGATTACACCATAAGCTAAGAATTGATCTCTAGCTTCTTCAGAACCATATGGATTATCTACGCTTGCGTATACTGAGAATTCTGGTAAGATACCTTGTAATGAATGGTCTACTTCTAATTCATATAATGTCTTATCGTTTGCAACGATGACTAATTTGAATGAATCATCTTTAATAGTAATTAAACCTTCAGCAGGTGTTACACTTTTTAATAATGGATCATCTAAGTCATACATTGCTGTTAATAATGCTTCAGCAAATTCTTCTTCATCTGCGTAAGCACCATTGTATAATTCTTCACGATAGTTGAATAATTTTTCTGCTACTCTTTCAACTTTATCAAATAATTCCATGTCAATGAGATCCCATAATTCACTAATTGCTAATGTGAAGTCAGAATCTTCTAATTCAGGATATAAGCCTAGTGCGATAACTTCTTCGTTATACTCATTCACTAAGTTTGTCCATAATAATAGTGCTTCATTGACATCATCAGCAAAATGAGCAGCATTAACTTCTTCAATTAAGGAATACTTACTAGTTTCATAATTGATTGCTAGTTCAAGCACATCATATACTTCATCGAGTGTATCAAAGCCAAGTAATGCATCGTAATCGATGAGTAATTGGATGATTGCTTGTTGATTGCTGCCATCTTCTGGAAGTTCAGCGAACTGATCTAATAAGTCAGCAAAGTCCGTGCTGAGTTCTTCACATAATGCGATAGCATCACGCATTGCTTCATAGTCTTCAGCAGATTTGATTGCCCGTAATACATAATCAGCATAACTGATAAAGTCATATACGAAGGTATTTTCTGGAGTTGTTCCATACATTGTACCCCATGTATTACCATAGATATCATGGATGACAATGAAGAATCTGACTTGTTGAGCAGCTAAGAAGAAATTAGCAGTTATTTCATCACCAAAGTCGATTGTCCAAGTTTGTGTATCAGCATCGTAAGTTACAGTTACACCATAGGATTCAAACTTAGCTTTATCTTCTAATGAACCGTATGGATTATCTTCATCAGCATATACTGAGAACTCAGGTAAGATATCTTCTAATGAATGATCAATTTCTAACTCGTAGAGGTTCTTATCAAACGCTCTTACGATGAATACGAATGACTCACCGTCTTTAATGACGACTTCGCCTTCTTCAGGTTCAACACTGATTAATACTGGATCTGTCTTATCAACTACTGTGAGTTCAATTGTTTCAACGAATTCACTGTCTTCATCACGAACAGTAATTGTAACAGTTCCTGCCTTAATCGCTGTAATCAAACCATCAGCATCAACAGTCGCAATGGTTGGATCACTAGTTTCAAATACTAGTTCTGGTAATAATGCATCATCTGGAACTGGAGTTACTTCAATTTGATATGTTTCTTCTTCTTCAAGTTCTAATTCATACTCAGTCAGAATTATTCCTTCTAATGGAATTAGTTCCCATCTAGCATATAAGTCAATATCTCTAACTACTGGAATGAAGTTAGTGAAACGACCTTCAACTTGTGAATCTTCTTCTGAACTATACCAACCTAAAAATCTGTAACCTAAACGTTCTAGAATTGGTAAGTTAGTTGTATGACCTTTAACAACTTCTTCTGTGAATACCGCATCACCATTGTTTGGATGGAAGGTTATCGTGACTGTTTCTACTTCGGCTAGACGACCGTTAATTAAATCACTTAACCATTCTTCCTCAGTTTTATCGTAGTTTGGATTATATAACTTATATAATTCGTAAGCTGATAAACCGTTTAATCCGTCTTCCCCATCTTCTCCCCTAATATCATCTAATGAGAAAAGATTATCCCATGCGTCGTCTGGTTCACCTACATAACGCCATTGAAGATAACCATCATTGAGACGGAATTCAACTTCGCGACCGTCTATACCATCTTGACCGTCTCTTCCGACGACTTTACCAAGGGTAATTACAGTATCGTTATCCAGAGTAATAACTAAATTGCCATCATCATCAATTTCGATGGCTTTAATACCAATACCTGGATCTCCTTGATCACCTTTATCTCCTTTTGGCCCCTTTATAACACCCAAGTTCTTTGTGGAGTTATCATCGTAGGTAATGACTAGTTCGTTATCGTCGTTAACATCAATGGATCTAATACCTTTACCATCTTGTCCTTGTAGTTGGTCGATAGCAATTAGGTTGTTCCATTGTCCATCACCTACTCTCCATTGAATATAGCCATTACTTACTCGCATGCTTATGTCAGCTTGTACTGGAGTTGTAGTCTCAGTAGTGCTTGTGTTTTTGCACGCATAAAGTAATGCACTAAATACCACAGCAATTAGGATTAAAACAATCCTTTTAAATTTAAACACTTATCTCTCTCCTTTCTGTATTTAAAATTTATTTATATGCGTATCTATTAAATAAACGAGTTAACATGAAAGATACAAGATAACTCGTTTATTCACCCAAATATTAATTTATAAACTATCTGTATAACTTACCCCGTTAAATCACCCGTAAATATTAAGTTTTTTATACCCCTCTACTTGTTATATACTCATAATACTTAATTTTCTTACATTTTACCATGAAAAATTTACAGTGTCTAGCAGTATGGATTATTTTAGCAATAAAATGCGATATAATAATTTCTAAATATATTTTATAAATTTGGTGTGGTTTCGTCAATAATTATGTGTAAATGATTTTATAGGAAATCATCCTGTTGTTTAGTACTAGGTAATTAGTAGTTAGTATAGAATTATCGGAAGTTTGACACTTTTATAAGGTCATTATAATATTTAATATTCAAATTGTCC
>ENA-UPSA01001128-UPSA01001128.1-bioreactor-metagenome-genome-assembly--contig:-NODE-1128-length-29453-cov-53.271379_pt1 | contig 29453 bp, 50 predicted proteins | sample MGYA00238183_ERZ773288 | MGnify/ENA primary metagenome ERZ773288 (study PRJEB29028, sample SAMN07631243) | bioreactor metagenome | isolation source: Switchgrass digestor | place: USA: Dartmouth... | reverse complement strand
TCATAACATAGATAACGTAGGTTCTGTTTCAAACCTTAGCCTGGTCAACATAGGGTTTCAAGCCCACGACATTAGTCGTTGAGTAGTTGACCTTTCGTTTAAATAGGGTAGGGAAGAAGGGTTATTCTTTTGGAAATACCAAATTCCCTGTTTCTTTGTTCTTTTTCCATTCCAACAATGCATTACTTAATTCTTCTGTTTTAAGAAAAATCCATATTATTTTTTTATCATTTTCATCAATTTGTCTCGATATATATTTTATATTTTTAATTTCACATAAAAATCTTTTTAAGTTTTTACTCTTACAATAAAACTTTTCTTTTTTAATAGATTCTGGATTACTCACAAACATTCAAGAAACTCCCTTCTATTACTTCTCGTATTCGTCCAAATCTTTATCAATGTCACTTCCAGCAGTTCTGCTTATTTCCCCTGAATCTGTCAAATCATTATCTTTTTTTGCTGGTCTACCACCTTTAGTATCTTCTTTAGACAATGTATACGATGTCTTTATAGGTGTGAGTTTATCAACAAATCCAAGCCACTTCATAAGTAGCATACCTGCATCTAAATCTTTTATACTCATACCTTCGGCAGAAGCAATCTTAGGTGTTATAATACCATTTTGTGCTAACTCCAAAGCATGGTTTTGCCTATCTTCTCTATCAAAAATAGTACCTTCAAACTTAATTTTAAATTTATATTTTCGTGTTAGTCTATTTACATGATAAGTACAGAAATCTTCAAATTGTCTATATATAGATTCCATAAAAACAGAATCAATTAGTTTAGATAAATTCATTGTTGCTACATTAGGTCGTTCTGTATTAAAACCATTCCTATCTATACCTGCTTGTGCAAAAATATTATTTAATGCCTTTGACATAATGTCATCTTTAATTTCTGAAGTATTATCAAATGAAAACATCTCCAAGTTTTCAAAAGGTAATGCAGCAATTTTAACGCCAGAAGGCAAATCACTTTGAGCAATTTGTATAAACTTTGCTAATGTATTAGGGTCGATTGCAAAATCATCTACTTTTGAACCCGTTTTATTTTCTTTGTTTCTAGGTACTGCACCAAGTATAACTTTTAAAACTTCTGAATCTGCCTTTATTTTTTGCAAATCTTTTAAATGCGGAATGTCTGCAAAATCAAGGAATATACCCATTAATGGTGGTACTAACCCTGCAAAATGAGTATGGAACTTAAATACCCATCCTTTTTCTGGACTTATTTGTTGCCAGTAATTCCATTTACCATTCCTTAATTCTGGTCTTATATTAGGATAATATGTTTTATTATTCTGCATATCTAAAGCATTTTTATAATACTTCTTAAATTCTGGTGCAAATCCGTTTATATCAACACCCATCTGCTGGAAATACATCAAATTAAACGAATACAAATATCCATATTCCCAATATGAATCAATTATACACCAATCAATAGGCATTTCTTGTAAAAACAAAACATTTTCTTTTTTATCTTCACGTAAATGTACAAAATATCCATCTTCCAAACACATTTTTAATACTGCTTTTTTAAATTCTTTTTTTGCATTAAATCTATCAAACCAATTGCACATGATTTCATAGTCTTTTTTGAATGTTGACTTATTCATATCTTCTTCAGTAGCATTAATGGGAATAGGAAACCAATCAAATGTCAATATGTCTGATAAATAATGTATCATTCGTTTATATGTAAGTTGAGTATTATATAAATATTGTGATAGTCTTCTTAACGATTGTTCATACTCTCTAGGATTGGAAATAATTTGTTTTATATGTTCTCTAGTTTGACCAGCAGGTTGCATATTTATATTTTTAAGATAAACATTTGCAAGTAAAGGATTGAATAAATAAGAATTTACCTGCGTAAGACTTTTTGCAAATTCTAATGCGTAATTAAATTCTTTTTTAATATCATCCTGATTTTGAACATTTTTTTGGTGTGGCACTATTTCACCACCTTTCATTAGCCAATATAACTATATTTAAGAAGCGTTTCAAGTAAATCGGTTTCTTGATGATATACATTATCTTCATAAGTTTTAATGTACCACAACACATATGCTAATGCAGAAAAGCGGTCTTTATTATATTTTTTAATCAATTTTTCAACAGTTACTTTTCCGCTTGGTAAGTGTTTTAATTGAAGATTAGCTATTTCTTCAATTAAAAAATCAGTATGTATAAATGGCAATATGTTTGTTACATAATTTTCTTTATCATTAATGTCATAATCTGTATCTTGTTTTTTCTCTAATAATCTTAGTTTTCCACTTTCAACCATATCCATAAAAGCAACTATTATTTCGCTGTTTGCTGATTGAGGTTTTAAATCAAACAAACATTTTTCTGCTCCAGAAACTTCTGGTTGTGCATCTGTATTAATTGTATCCCAACATCCTAAACTTTCTCCTGTTTGTGGGTCAAAAGATTCTCTCATTAATTCATCAACAAGACCTGCACCTAATCCATTACTATCAACAATTACAACCTTAGCATTAAAAATATTTTTTATTTTTTTAACTTCAATAGCTTGTGCATTAAAACTTAATGCATTTGAAATAGTAAATATATTAGGTATCATTATATTTGTAATTTTTCCGTTCTTGTTTCTTTTTACTTTAGCAACAACAACGGAACTTTGATTATTGCTGCTGTCTATTGACCTTGCTACGTCTACACCTAAATAATATTCGCTACTTCCATCATATTTATTTTCTGGTTTTGTTAATGTACGCAAACTCAATAATTTATTAATATCAACTAATTGATTTTCGCTTGCACCAACCCATCTACTGCCATAGTTTAATGCAAATGCAATAGGACTCATTGTAGTTTTTTTAGTTAAAATTTGAGAACGTGTTTCTCCACGCCCATAATGACATGCTAATTGCCAATCTGCACCTAAAACAATAACTCCTTCTAAATTAGCCATAGCATCTATCATTTTTACATTACGCTCAAACTCAGATGAACCTCTATACCACGATGTAGTATAAAAACAAATCTGTCCATTCATTTCTTCTGGATTAACCAGTCCTTCCTTACCAATCGTTCTTCGTGGTATATTAACAATTGGTTGTAATGCGTCTTGAAATAGTTCATCATTTATTTGAGCAGCTTCTTCAACTGACATCCTATGCCTTCTTGCACCTTTTGAACTGTGTGAGTTAGCCATTATATCTATACGACCACCAGAAGTAAACAAGACTTCTGCCGAATCTTTAGAAAAACTTGCTTTTGCTATTTCATTAGCAAGTAACGGATAATATTTTATTATTTCAGCATGTTTTTCTTTTAATAATTTTGCTGCATTTTCACGTGTTTGAGCAGTCATTGTTAGAAAAACATCAGGAAAAAAAATTGCAGTATGATACATTGCCAATACTTCCAAAAAAGTTTTGGAATATCCACGGGGAAACACACTGTATACGCTAACAAACCTTGCAACAGCACGTAAAAACACACGCTGGTCTAAATCTAACCTTATACCACCAGTTTCGGGCGTGATTAAATCAAAAAACAAATCAGGGTAGAATCTCGCCCAAGAAATAAAATCTACCCATTTAGGTAGATTTTTTATAAAACTATCTTCTTCCATTTTTCCTCTGGCAGACACAGTTGGATTAAATTCTGGATTAAAAATATTAGTACGTGTTTCTTTGTAATCATATTTCATATTATCAGATTGAAAATGTTTATAACTCGCCATTTTCATCTTCCTCTTCTTTTTCAAATATGTCTGCCGATTCTCGCTCTATATATTCTCTCTTTCTCTTTTCGTAAAATGCATAAATATCTTCATACGATGCTAAAGGTAATCCTTTTAAATCTCGAATATAATTTACATAGCACCATAAATTAAAATCTACGCTATCTTTTGGTTTTTTTTTAAAATGTGGCAAAACTGGTATTATATCAACAACTTGTTCAACTGCTCTGGTTAATTGTCCAAAAGTGGAAAGTCCATTCTGTAAATCAGCAGCAGATAATTGTGAAGGATTTATTTTTGCATTAGTAGCAGCTTTAGTAGCCAATTCCGCCCATTTTGCTGCTTCTCCTATGTCGCCTCGTGCTGTGGCAAATTCTTCTTTTACTTTAAACCTTACATAAGTTTTAAGTGCTTCTATGTGCATATTGGTTTTTTCAAGGTAATTGTTCTTTAAAAAGTTATATTTTCTATACATCGCACGATATTCATCTTCGGTGTATCCTTCACCAAAAAATTCAATAATATCATCGTTTATATCAATATTTTTATTATTTTTTTCTTGTAAAGCACTATTGTCAGTATGTTGAGGATCATCTGGTTCAAAAATCGAATCTTTCCATCCCAAATACCTGTATTGCGGCATTGCTATATTTTTCATGTACATACCAATGGGGTCTTTACCGCTTTCCATTGATGTTTTAAATAATTCATAAATAAACGGTCTGTCAATTAATTTAAGCATTTTCTTTACATTCTCTAAATTTATATTACCATTTTCATCTAAGCACATATTTTTTAAGCATTTTTTACAATACGGTAGTCTACCAACTTGATGTATTGGATTAAAACTTTGGAAAAAATCATTAAGTTTTTTTAACTTACCGCACATTGCACAGGTTAAGTTACATACATCTATTTTTTTATTCGATGTATTTATTTTTTTACGAGACAATTCCACACCTTCTTTCAAATATCACCTTCTTCACAATCGTCTAAAGTCCCGTTCTCATATAAACTATCTATTTCATTTTCTAACTGTACTGTATATTTTAAAAAATAATTACCTAATTCATTAGCCAATACACGCTGTCCTTCCAAATATGCTTCTTGTACTCTAAAATCAATTTCGTTTTTTAATATATCTAATGCTTCACTATCGGAAGCAATTTTTATTTCCCTAACCAAATCAAGCAAATATTGACAATCATCACAATTACATATTTCATCAGGATGTTCATCTTGTTTAAATTTTGTATTTTCATATAATTCATCTGTCAATTTAAAGAAAACATCCTGCGTAACTTCTTTTTCGTCTATAAAATATTTTTTTATTATTCGTCCATTTTCCTTATATGTTTCTTCACGAAATTTCATAATTATCAAAACCTTTCTACAAACAAATTAGTTTTGATTCATCATATATAAGATTACCTTGTTCATCCTGCACTAAATATACAAATCCATTATCTTGTGGTCTTATCATAGTGCCATCCGAAGCATAAGATTGTTCTTCACATAAACATCCGCTTTCATACATATATACCTTTCCGTATTTAGCAAACCCCAAATGATGAGTATGACTTAAACAAAGTGTATCAAAACTCATACCTAATTGAAGAAAATATAAATATGCTTTTTCTGCTGTTGATAGTATACCGTTCCGATATGCTTTAGGATGTGCAAATATGGTATTGCCTATTTTGCACCACCAATTTTTGGTATATTCGATGTCTACTTTACCATCAAACACTTTAGCAAGAGGTTCATAAAAAGTTTTACTTTTTGTTTGATGGTCATGTTTCCAGAAACCTAAATCTATAATAAAATCAAGATTAGTTTCTGGCATAAGAGTAAGTAAATCTTCGTGTACTTTTTCACTGAAATAATTAATTAAACGATAGTTATGATTGCCTGCTATTAATTTAACTTGTTTTGGTTTAATGTACTCTACAATATCTATAAGCATTTGTCTAGTGCCGATCATTTCATCGACAAAAGGCACTCTGTATTTCTTCTTAAATCTGCTAATAGACTGACAATCTTGTTCATCTCCACCAAACACAAGTACATCAACCTTACCAACATAATCTTTAAAAACTTCTTTTGGTAAATTAAATGGGTAATGATTATCAGAAATATGTAATATTCTTGTTTTATTTTTATATCCTATTTCTCCATTTTGTCTGCGTATTTGCTTAAACCAACTACGCAAATTTTCTCCTGAAGAAAATCCATATTGTTGTGCAAGTTGCTCCCAAGTTAAATCAATTTCTTTATTATGCTTCTTATAGCAAATGTCCAATAATTCTTTGTTCAAATATTCAACCTCCCCTAACTCTTTTTTATACAAAATAAAAGAGTAGGGGAGAGAAATACCCCTACTCAATTAAACTAATTACTTATATTATTTCTTCATCGTTTTCGTTTTTGTCTTTCTCAATGTACACATATAGCAACCCATTTTCGATTTTTTTAGTAGGCTTCTTAAACTGCTTATATGGAATAGCCCATCTAGCACGAACTTCCATCTCACAATTTAATTCTTCATTTTTAGATTTTCCTTCAATTGTGATATATGCAATACCATCTTCTACAACCTTTTTTACTACTAAATCATCGGCATTAATCCCATGCACATCATACACAAGAATCGCTTTGTCATCTTTCACAATTTCCTGCCAATGTCTTGTACTAAAATTATGCTTTTCTTTTTCTTGTTTAATAGAAACAACCGAATACGGCTTGTCAAAGAAAAAAGTCCTCATAATGTTATTTGTGATTCTGTCAATTTCATCAAAAGCCCTAAAAGAATAAAATCCTTTTTCTAACATATAAAACATACCTCCTAACAAAATAACATAATTAATATATTTTATATTAATAATTTACAATCCGCAAACCTCATGCGGTTATTGGATTGGTATAGCCCCAAGTCCCGAAGGAATCTTGAGGACAAACTGGAAAATAATTTAGATTGATAATAGGGAATCTATCCTAGACTCCCTGTTTTTGAAAATTATATTATTCACTTTTCTCAGAAAGTGAATGTTTTTGCAAAAAACCGATTCTCTAAATCATTGGCACATCCGCAAAAACCAATGCAAACTTGAATCGGATTTAGCAATGTAGTTGCGGTTACTACACTACTAGTTTTATAATGACTTCGGTTCTCCAAGAATGCCGAAGCACTGGTCACTTACGCAAAAATATAATATTGTATTTCGGAATAGGCAAGATATCACAAACCTGTGGCGAGACCTCCATGTGTACTACGCCCGACACAGCGCATCACTTCGCCGGTTCAAACAAACAACTATACCAACAATAAGAAACCATCTTATTAGTGAGAGGACATGACTTACTCCATCCATGTGGTTTTTACTTTTCTTGTAGTATCATACGACTATGCAAATTCTGAATCATATGCAACAATGTTTCTCTTGTTTTAGTTGTATGACTTCCAACATCAATAGAATCATATTCCTCTTGAAGTCTAAGCAACGTTTTTACTTGAAATTCCATATGATAAGGAATATCGTAAATTTCCTTCCACTTTTCAAATTCTCTCTTCACTCTCTCACTCAAAGTATTTGACATAATAATACCTCCTAAATTTTATTTTTATAAAATGAAAAATTTATATTAATATGTTATTTTTGCTCATAATCTTCACAAGAGTCCATTGTAATATCAATGCCTATAAATTTTTTATTATTATCATCGAATTTCTGCAACACATACATTTTCTTACATACATTTGCATGTTTACAATCATCACAAAGACAATTTTTAATCATTTCTATCAAATCTCCTTTACAAATTTTCTGCCCATTCAGCCATTTTTGACCTGTATATAATAGGCAATTCTACTTCTCCATAAAAACTTTGTCCTCTAAATACTTCGGAAACACGTCTCATACCATTGTTATTTCCTTCAAATACTTGTAAATCCACTTGTGAATTATAATCTCCGTCAATAATTAATTGACAATCTTCACTTATACGTTGTATAGCAAGTTTTATTAAACTAATATCAAGATTTTGTGCTTCAGTTATATAAACAATTGATTTTGAATTTGTAGTATCAAAACCTCGTATATCACTAAATGGCAATAGCAATAATTTATTTTGGTGTATCATTTGTTCTATAATTGATTTATCTCCAAATTTACATCCTAACATATGCCCTATTTGCGAATCGAGAAGCTTCTCATCCTTACTGCCTGGTAAAAAGCCAATCTTTACTGCATTACGAGTAGGAATATTATTAACAAATATAATCAACTTATCATATGTACCTTTTTCAATCATAGAAATAGCATATGATAACGACAGCAGGCTTTTGCCACTACCAGCCTTGCCTTTAACCATTGTCATTTTATTGTGAAACATACTATCAATAGCACAAACTTGATATTCGTCTTTTAAACTTAATTTACCAAGTAAATTTGAATTAACCCTTTTGGTAGCAATATGTCTAAATCCTTTATCTGTCCATGCCCAAGAATCAACTATTCTGTTTTCTTCTTTGCTCTTTATAAGCAAATACTCATTTATGTGTAAGTCCCATTTATTTGCTTTTACTTCGCTTTCATAAAAATTTGCTAACTCAACTTCATCCATCTCTATTATTTTCCAACCAGTATAATTATCTTCTTTGTCTTTATTTTCAAACAAACTACATGGTAAATTTAATGTTTTTGCTTTTAAAAACAAATTATAATCATCTGTTAAAAATATACACTCATTATCTAAAGTATAAGTTTCATAAGCAAATGCAAGTATTATATTATCATTTTTATGCTCTAAAAATTTATTTGTACCACTGTATAAACAATTAATTTTGACTTCTACATTATCAGCATTAATAATATTTTTAATTGCTCGTCTTGCTTGATACCCAACTTTTTCATCATGTTTTAATCCGTCAAGTTCTTCAATGCAGGTTATTGCTGTATAAACTTTTTTGTATTTACTAAAATCAAAATTAGGGGATAGAAGTACATTTGTATCTATAAACACTTTTTCATGTTGCATAAACACATTCCTTTCGGAAGATTTTGTTTAACTGCCGACATCAGCCGAGATATTTCTTATATTCTGTTAATACAGAATCTTCTATATATCTATAACGTTTTGACTTACTATAATTCTTGCTATACTTGCTAAATTTAATATAGCCAAGTTTTTGCAATTCCTTAAAAAGTTCTTTGCTTATTTTAACCAAAGATATACTCCTTTCGCATGAAATAGGGTAGGGTAGAGGTACTATCATCTCGACAGGACATACCCTATACTTTGTTAGCCCCACATTTTACAGTTGTGGTTTAACCAAATATTATATTAATAATTTGTTCTTCCTATTCTGATAAATAAAAATTGAAAAAATCTCTAAAGTTGTTGATTTTACTGTATTTCATGCAGGTTTGCAGGATTTTCTAAACTTCTTCCTTTATTCCATTTTTCACGTTTCCATTTATTTTTTAACTCTTGATGTCGTTTCTTCCAACAACTACTGCAATATTGCCTACGGTTTGATGTTTGCTTTATTGGTATACCACATTGTATACAATGTATTATTTTATCATTATACTTAAACCCCCGAAATTCTCTTATATAATTTCTAAAATATCCTGTCAAACTCTTACAAAAATATTTAATTATATAGTTATCTTCACTCCATCCGTCAATATTAATTCTGATATCCCATCCATATTTTTCTTCATACTCTTCTATAGTCATATAATTATTAAATATTTTCTCAATAAAGGAATTAACTAATTTTTTATAATCACTCCATTTCATTTTTATTTTTTTATTAATGCTTTTTTGCTTAATTTCTTCTGCTTTTTTAATGGCATTTTCTATATTATTTTTTACATCATTAATATCAAAATCACGATTGTTTTTAATTAAATTTATAGTTTTAAAATACTCTTTTTTAGGAGTGAATAGCAAATTATAATATTCTTTTGCATAATACACATCTTCATCAAATAAATAGCCATATATATTATTAATATGTATTCTTATATAATCTATAAAATCTAATTTTTTATTATAATAACTTTTACAAACAGTATATTCCAATTTGTTAAACTTATTAAACAGATTAATTAAATCTTCTCTATAATTGAGAGCTTTTTCATTAACTTTGTATGTTGAATACTTTCTATATTTTTTATATTTACATTTGCTTTTCCATAAAAGTTCAAGAAAGTTATTTAATATTTCTTTTTTTCTTACTTCATCAGAATCTCTATATTCATCTAAAATTTCATTTAAAAACAATTAACCACCTCACAAGTTAATTTCTATTAATTTATAATATTTACCTAAAAACTCATATGTATCGTTTTCTTTTTGGTCAACTTCTATGATTTTATACTGTTTGTAATTATTAGAATTATTTCTCAAATTTTTCAGCATTATATCTCCAAAACAATACCAGCACAAAACTTTATCTTGACTTATTGATGAATATGCAACTTTTATACAATAATTAGCTAAATGTTCAATATCCAAAGTAATTTCCATTAACTTTTTCTTGTAGTGCTCAAAAATCACATCTATACAATCTTCGGAATTTTCTTTACTTAATGCTATTTTAAAGTCATTTTTAAATTCATTATATATTGATTTTATCTTTTTAATTATATGCTTGTTTGATAAGTCATAATTATTATTTATTAATAAGTGTCCAGTATTAGTAACTTTCCTATCCCAAATTATATTATGTTTTTCCCACTGACATATATACTCACACAATTCATTAAGTGGGGAAGGGGACTTATAAGCATTATATGGTATTCTATTTTCCACATCGTTTTCTTTATTAATCATTTTTATTCTATTATAGACATTAAGTTTTTGTGGATAATTATAAAGTAAAAAATACGGTAATTTCTTTAAATATTTTCTTAAACTTCTATTAATAACCCAACGAAATCCAGTTTTGACATAGTCAATTTCTTTCCCTTGATATAGTCTTAATAAAGATACATTATCTGAATTTATTTTTTGCCAAGTTTTATCTTCTGTATATTGATTTAAGATAGAAGTTGCAATATTTGTAATTTCACCAATACGATTATCTCTGCTGTTACATTCATATTCCACTATATTATCTTGATTATAATCAACTTCTTTTACAGATTTTTTATCATCTATATCTACAACAATAGGTTTATCAATTTTAGAATTAACTATTATAGGGTTATAGCATAAAAATACTGAATCTCCATCTTCGTCCATACCGCCTTGTTGCGGCATAGACAAATCATACATATTTATCATGCACACATCTTGGTCTTTAAAATATTCAAAATATTTTTTAGTAATATCATTATTTACAATTTTAACTCTATTTACTTCTGAAGGATCTACCAATGGACTTCTAAAAGATAAACACTCTCCAAATGGTATAGTGTTACAATAAAACTCTCCTGCACCTAAACATCCTTTAACATCTAAACCAGCACTATATTCAAGATAACCTATAATATCTCCAACTACAATATGATAAAATCCTTCAACATAGATTTTCCCATATTTCATTTGAGTAATTGTTTTGTTTAATTTACGTCTAAGCATATTTTTTATACAAGGGTCTTTAAGCATCTGGTCATTAATTAATATCGCTTCTACATATTTGCTGTTTACAGAATCAACATTGCTATCATAAATACCTAAAAATTTTAATGTATAAAACTTGTTGCCCTTAATTATTTTTTCTAATAAGTCAGTAGAGTATTTTGCAATGTTGATAATTTTGCCCCAATTGCTTTCATCAAGTACATCATATTTGTTCTCTCTATTTTTAAAATGTTGAATATATTTATTATTCCATAAATCTAAACATTGAAGGTATTGGTAATTAAATTTATTATATAAATTTATATCACTTTTATGATGACTATATTTACTAATGCCTAATTTGTAACCATACCGATTAAGTCTATTTATATATTCATTCCATGCGTTGTTTCCAAATTTATTTTTAAAAATATCATAAGCTTTCCACATAGACACATTCCAAATACAGTCAATATCTTCTACTTTATGTACTACGCCGAATACATCTTTTATTTCGGTAATACCTAAATCTCGATATATTTCTTTTATTGGTGCTTCTATACTTATTCCTTTTAAAAACGGAAGTCTCACTTGATAAGCAATTGGGGTATAATGTTTCATTCCTACTGCACTATTAAATAGTTCGCTCATTTCTTTTGTATGTACCCCAAATCCATCAAACGGCGATAGTTTAATATCATGATAACCTTCTTCTATTACTTTTTGGTTTTTATATACTTTTACATCTCCTGTATCTTTATCAATATATTCTTTATCTTTTTCTACTACATACCTTACGTACTGTTGCGGAAGTATTTTTTTATATTCATCAACTAAAACAATGTTTGGTAATTTGCTTTCTATAAACTGGCAAGCACTAAAAATAAGACAACGATAACTTTCATATTTAGAAACTACACATTTATCAATTTCTACACCAAGTTGGCTGCGTTCCATCATTTCGTTATAAAATTCTTCATCAATAAAAACCGTTATGCCATCTTTTGCCTGAGAAGCAGACTTACCAAAACGCACATAATACTTTGAATTATATTTAAAGCCATGTCTTAGTAAATATTCTAACTGTGGTTTACGTTTTTTATTATACTTTGCTTCAACAAGAATCAATTCGTTTATTTTTTTTGTATCATAACCCCTAATCAAACTCAACTGTCTAAATAAATGCGTATCTTGTTGCCTTACAATATACTTGTATTCATCTTCTAAATTTATATGTACATCATAATCTGATTTAATTATATCTTGAATTTTTATTTTGACAATATCATAAAGTCTTATCAAACACATCATCCTCTTTTATTTATGATTTAATAAATATACTAAAAACAAGAACAATATAATTAATGTTAAATACATACTAAATGTTCCAGATGAAAACAACAACAGTAGCAAGATAAAGAATATACTACCAAGCACAAAGCTATTTGTAGCACAAACTAAAATAGTAAATACTAATACTGCAAGTAGCACAAAATATTCCTCCTGATATTATATTTCTAACGAATCAATATCTTTTCTTATTTCAGCATAATATTCTTTGCGACATTCGCTATCACAAAACCTATCTAAACTGTTTTCGTTTAGTTTTTTACCGCACTTTACACAATATTGAGTTTTAGCAGCTGTAACTATAGCATTAGCATTGTTATCTAATTCATGTATGTATAAATTCTTGTATTTCATCTTCTACTTCCCCCGCTTCTACGTTTACATCTATGATAATATCCACTACTTCTTCTGTATGATTAAATAATACAGATTCTAAACATTCCCCGTTTACATGCCAACACCAAATTCCATAATCATCTTTATCAAAATATAATTCGCCTTTAGATTTAAACAATGTTCTGGTTTCCGATTCAACTGTAATAGATAAGAAAGGACGCTTACTATAATATATTTTTTCTAATACTTTAGTTAAATTAATTCTGTCTATTATGTATTCTCCATCATCATTCATTTTAAGTTTACCGTATAAATCTATCCTCATAATATAACCTCCGATATTATATTTATGCTTTATCTATTGAATTTGTTAATTGCATTTTTAATCTCATCGTTTGCGCTTTTTATTTGTTGTTCAATTTCACCAAGTAAAATTTGTTTCACTTCTTTAATACCGTTCAAAATTTCCTGTCTTGCTTCTTGGAATGTTAATATTCCTCGTTTACTAACTTTTTCAGCAGTAAATTTTCTTATTAAATAATCTAATACACCATTCCATGAAGTGAAATACTTATAATTACCGTATGTATCTTCGCCAGTTTTTTTATTATTTCCTAATAATTCTTCCAATGTTAAACAATCAGTTTCCACTCTCAGTCTTAGTTTTTCGTTTATGATGACATATCCTTTTTGCGATTCTTTTCTCTTCGCAACCTGACCATGTTTCCTTCCTCTAGCCATAATATATTAACTCCCTTCTTAAAATATTTGTATGCTTAAACATTTTATTTTAAGCAAATTATTTTTATTGAGTAATGATTATATATTAATAAAATATAAAAATTATCTAAATTAATTTGTATTAATTATATCGCCTTCTTTCTATTATGAAATAGCGAATAGGTTAATTCCTAATTTTATTATAGCAGGTAGTTTTTATTTTGTCAACAATTTTATATTAATATTTTATAAATTTTCAATAAATTTTATTTTTTATTTTTAATCATATATACTCCAATTATATAGTATTACCCTTTTTTAGCAGCGTTAATACATTCATTAAATTTTTGTATTACCCACGCAGGTAAAACTTTGTCTAATTGTTTTCTGAACAACATATACAATCCTGGACTTAAATATTTACTTGAAATAAAATACAATGGATTGAGATAATATTGAACTTCAATTTGTTCATTTGTATTTATTATAGCTTTAGCAATAATTCCCAAATCCATCATTCTTTTTAGAAAATCCTTAGTATTTCTTTCGCACAATCTAATCATTTTGGATATTTCTTTTATTCCAGCAGGATAATATTTTTTATTTTTATAATAAGCAATCATATTTGTATCTGCATATGTATGTTCAGCCAACACAAGCAAACGACCTAAATCATTAAAATCAGTAACTATATTTGATAACTTATTTTCACGTTTAAATCCTTTATAGTAATACGCTTGATTTCTGAATAAATAACCTTTTTCATTATCGAAAATAGTATACTTAAAATCTTTCGTATTAAGTATTACACCATCTTCATCTATAGTAGTTACTCTTTTATACATATCATTCCTCCCTTGATAAATTCATGTAGTTAGTTGCATAAACTCATGCAAATTTCAGCCTATTTTTGCATAAAGTCATGCAAGTATTAAAAATCTCGAAAGCATTGCAAATACTATGTTTAAAACATGTTACACATTAAAAAATCGGAATTTGTATATTATATAATATTATATTGTGATTCTATAACTAATCAAAGAATATCACCTCTAATTATATTATACATCAAAGATAAATTTTGTCAATATTATATTTATAATTAATCCCCCTTAGAGGGGGAAGCGAGGAAACGTAGTTTCCGAAGCTTAGGGGGTGGTATAAATAATCTAGCATACTAAAGCAACAAAATACTTTGTTGCTTATTTTTTCAGGTACAAACAAATATACTCTATTATACTATGTGCTAAATTAAACTATTGTACTTCTAACATACTATAAAGCAACCTGAAAAAATATTATTTATATTTATATAATTCCCTTTAGGGAATGAGCAACGTAAGTTGCGAAATGAGGGTATATTAATAACCAATACACAATTTATTTATCTTTTTCTTTATAGTATCCTTTCTAGCATGAGTGTATAATCCAGTTGTATTAATATTACTATGTCCTAATTGATTCTGTAGTTCAGGTAGAGTGAGTATATTATTTTCTACAACAGTAGAAGCATAATTATGCCTTAACTGATGTGGTCTAATCTTATTTTTAGGTGTGCTATAGTAATCAAAAATATCATTTATAGTCTCTGGACATAATTTATTACCACGTTCAGATACAAATAAATATGGACTATCCTTATATTTAGATTTATTTCTGTCTACAAGATAATTTCTTAATATTTCCACAACCTTATCAGTTAATAATACAGTTCTTTCTTTGTTACCTTTACCTATAACTATCATTTCATTGTTATCTAAATCTATGTTTTTGAGTAGTAAATTACAACATTCAGAACGTCTTATACCTGTGTTAGCTATAAGATAAATAATTGCTATATTGCGTGACTTATAATCAGCATCCTTAGTTAATACTCTTTCAAGAAATTTTTCTACTTGTTTAGTTGTTACATCAGTTGGATTACCTTTACTCTGTTGCTTTATAAAATCCTCTTTTAGTACATAAATACCATCTATTTGTTTAGTTGATAAAAGATATTCATTATACTGCTTTAAAGAAGTAAGCTTTCTATTAATAGTAGATGCACTTCTACCAGAAAGAGAATTCTTATACTTTAATATGTTTTCCCTAGATAGAGTAGAATATTGACTAAAGTATTGTTCTAAATCAGATATATAAGAAGATATAGTATTTTCTGACTTAGAACAGGATATAAGATAATTTTTAAATTCATTCAAATTAACCATATAAACATCTCCTTTGTTAGTTGTATTTATATTATTTGTATGTTACAAGAATATATTACTATTTTTTATTATGATAGTCAATAGAAAAATGAAAATTTTTTATATTTATATTATGTATCGTAACTTTACTGTGTTAGTTATCTATAAATGCTTATTTTATAAGGGTTTGAAGTGTATTTTATATGATTTGGTATAATTCCTAAAAAATACGTTCGATAAGTGTTGAATATAAAACCTATAAAAGCATTGATATTACTAGGTTTGAAGAATTATGGCATAGATATATAAGTATAAAATTGAAATATTTGTGATGTTGTGAAATATGCATGAATAGTGGACTTGTTCGATAGAGATACGATTGATTTTTTAGTGGATTTGTAAGAAAATGGTTTAAATCGGTAAAAATTTTGTGAGTAGAAGGATGAAAGTGCTAGGGTAGGAATTGGAAAATATTTCCAGTAAAAATTTGTAAACATAGGGGGATGTGATATGTATTGCTTATATAATAGTAATTATGTAGTGAATGATATAATAGCTTGTAATGCAGGAATAAACCAGGGGCAGACCAGGGGCAAGGATACTAGACCAGGGGCGATAATATGGGAAGAATTGGCAATTATCGGATTAACAAGGCAGGGACGGGTGAACAGATCCTTTGACCTTCTTTGACTTTGACCTTCTTTGACTTTGTTTACCTGTAAAGTAAAAATACTTTACACTTAAAAATATTAATATAAAATTAAAAATTAATATTGACGATATAAAAATATATGATATAATATAAGTATAAAATAAATTATATGGAGGTTTTAAGAATGATTACAAAAAATGTAAAAGAAAAAATTGCTGAAAGAGGTCTATTTGATTTTATAGCAAGCGATTATTGGAAATTATCAAAGGATGAAATTGTAACGCTCTTTAAAGAGTTTTACTATGCAGTCTATGCAATTGATGAGGGCATATGCCGACAAGCAGAAAATGATATGTGGGATGAAATAGAAATTGATGAAGAATTTGAAGACTGATTATTGGATTTAAGGAATTAATAGAGGCTTGACAGCCTCTTTTTTTATGTTTTTATACTTTTTTAATAAGCTATAACAGCTTATATTAAAAAATCCATAAATTAACAAATTAGAATAAATATAACATTCGATTAAAACTTAAATTTATCGCAAAATTAGTATTGACAGTATAAAAAATATATGATATAATAACAATATAAAATCAAAGGAGGTTATAAAATGTATTTCGATAACAGTTTTACAATTAAAAGACATTCTGGTTATTATAACAATTTTCAGGAGTTTTTTGCAGTAGTTAAATATTATCTAAAGAAATATAAAAATAGATCAGATATTGAAATAACAATTGACAAGAATAATTTTAGTATAATATTCACAGGTAAAGGAAATTTAAGATTTTATTAAAATATAACTTTTATCTTAACCTGGTTTAACAACTAGGTTATTTTTTTGCTTATATATAGTGAAAAAACAAGAGATAATAAAAGATATTTTAAGATAACATGATATAATTAAGCATAATGAGTTATAATTGACGTTGATAATATCAATGCAACACGCTATAATTTAAAATGTAAAATATAAAAATAATTCAAGGAGGGAAAATAAATGGGAATTGAATCAAGGAGTGCATATCATATATTTGGCGAACAAGGTGTAAAACCTTATGGCTGGTGTGTAAAATTGATGATCGATGGGTGTGATAGAGGGATAGTTGGATTTGGGCAAAAAAAAGATGCTCAAAACTGGCTTAAATGGGCTTTAAATCATTATAAAAATATCACAGAATATGACGTATATTTTGCAAGCAAAAAAAATGCAGATGTGAGCCTGGTTTAACAGCCAGGTTATTTTTTTGCTTATATCTTATATATAGAACACAGGAGAATTACCTATTAATATATAATTGCAGAAGGATGCAGGATTGATCCTGCATTTTAGAAAATAACAGGCTAGTTGAAATATACTAGCTTTTATCTTAAAAAAAATTTTAAAATTGATATTGACAACATGAATTTTAAATGGTAAAATATAAGTATAAAATGAACGTTGAAAATTTTATTTAGTGCTATACTAATAACAGGAGGTGGATATATGAAAAACAGAATTACAAAAAAAGTAAAAAAAGAATTGAAACAGATTATTGACAGCGAACCTGAAGGATATTGGAGCAAAAAAGCAAGAAATTATATAAGTCAATTTGCTTGGGTTACAGCACAAAAACTGCACAAAATGGCTAAAATGTATAACAAATATGGATATGGACTATAAGGGGATAACAAATCCCCTTATAAGAATATAAAATAAATAGGAGGGGTTACAATGGAATTAGTAAAAGATTTTTGTTATGTAGTGAGAGAGGGAATTGTTTGTGTTGAAGTATTCTCAATAACAGAAAACAGATGGAAATATGTTACAACGGATTATTTTGAGAAACATTGTAAATTAATGAAATAGTCTTTTTATCTTAACTACCTGAAAAGGTAGTTTTTGTTTTTGCAAAAAAAATTAATAAAATAATAATATGATTTTTTAAAATTACTATTGACAACACTAATAAAGTATGATAATATATATGTAGAAAATAAATTGATAGATAGGAGGGATAACAGAATGAAGATGGAGGGTTTAGAAATGAATAATGAATTAATTAATGCATTGCAAGAATTTAAAAATGCTTATAACAATTTGCTGGATCAATGGCTTAAAAATGATGTGTTAAATGAAACTGAAAGTATAAAACTATATCCATTCAACGATAGCTTTGATGAGTTGGAAATTAATGAGTGGATAGATAGCACTATAACAGAATTAACAGGATTATATAGCAAATAAATATAAAAATTAGAATAAAATTTTGCTTTTATCTTAACAGAAATTTTTTAATTTAGTATTGACAATATTAATTTTTAGTGCTAAAATAAAAATATAAAAATAAGGAGGTTAACAACATGAAAATATTGAATTATAAACCAGCAGGGTCAAAAACAAAAATTAATATTTTAGGACAGGAAATAGAAATACAAAATTATTGTGATGTTTTGACGGTAATATTTGAAAGTGAACAAGAAAGAGACAAAAACAAAATTATAAACTATAATAATAAACCTTTCTATTATTCACATGGTACAAAACAAAAAGATAATACATATATAACAGAATATCACGATGTTAGACCAGTATATTAATATAAAATAGGGCTAGGGAGATGCCGGAGAATCCCCGGCGGGCTGTATAACAACAGCCTTCCGCTCAACCTAACACAAGAGTACTAAAATAGGATGGTATTTTATGGGAAGGATGATGTTATGAAAAAAGTATATGATTATGAGACATTGTGCCGAGACATTAAAAATCTTAAAGAGCAATTTTCTGATAAAGAGAGCAGTTTTATTATTCGTCAATTAAAGGGGAAGGGATGGACATTAAGAAGATATAAAAACATATTTCCTGAATTACAAGACTTGTTAAATTTTTTTCAAGAAAATGGAATAAAATGTTAGTTTTATCCAATGAAAAACTTAAAAATTTTTGAAAATTAGTATTGACAGTATTAATTATCTGTAGTAAAATATAAATATAAAATTAAAGTACATTGAAAAATGAATAGGAGGTTGCAAAAAATGTCTTATGTAAGATTAAAGCTTACTATTGAAACATTGGTAAAAACTGGATTGGAGAAGGTAAACGTTTTAGGGGTGGAAGAATCCCAGGCTGATTTATGGCAGATTTACGATATGTGCCAGGAATTAATGGCTTTTTGGGATAGCGAATTGACGGAAGATAGGATTGATGATTTAGAAGAAATAATAGCCGAATTACCATTACTTAAAAGAGCATAAGTTATTCATTGCTCCAGTACACTATAAATATAATATAGTGTACTGCATGGAGTGAATAACACTTCAATAAATACATATTAGGAGGTTTAAAAAATGAATCAAAGAATAAAAGTGGTACATTGTAGCGGAGATGTATATTATTTACAAAAAGAAAAAAGTGGGTTGTACAAAAAGTATAAAAATCCGACAGGAGGGAGGTCAACCGGCATTGTTAATTTAAACGAATGTTTGAAATATGGTATATATCGAATAGCCGAATAACAGCCGTCCAGGCGGCTATAAATAGGCATTAAGCCTGGAGCGTTTACGGGGGTAATACCCCGTAAGGTTGCAAAAAAATTAATATAAATTAATTAGGAGGTTTTAAAATGTTAAAATGCAGGTTTAAAAATCAGTTTGATTTTACTATTAACACAGACGCAAAAACTATTCAATGGGGAAATATAGAGGGAGACTTAAAGCAATTTATTGACGGTATAACAGGTAAAATATCATCAATTGCAGGTGTAAAAGGTTATAGCGAATACCTAAAAGCATATAGTTATATTACTCCAAATATTTACAAAAAAGACATAACAGAATGTAACGACTGGGACAAGCTAAACCAATTATTTACAGTATTAATATAAAAAAGGAGGTTTTATAATGGTAAGTTTAGTATTTAACAAAGAATTAAACGGTATTGAGTTATATTTTGACAAAAAACCATTGCAGACTATTATTGATAGTCTAAAAAACACTGGTTTTAGGTGGCACAAGTTTAAAAAGTGCTGGTATGCAAAACAGAACGAAAAAACGCTTAAAATTGCTCAATCTATAATAGGGGAACAGGTAAAAGCAACAGTAGAAGAAAAAACCGACAAAGCATATTTTCCGCTTTATGACAGCGTAGATGGAAGCAAAATATTGCAAGATAGCAACATAGAACTTGACACATACAACAGCTATTACTTTGCAGATATAAACGCATATATACACTTTTACAGGGATTCGGCAATTGTAATTGACTTAACAGACGCATTAAAGGCAGGAAAAACTTGTAAGCGGTATTATATAGAGCATAAAGAATGGAAAAATGAGGGAATATGGTGCGATTTAGTAAATAATGGCATAACAACATTTAAAGAACTATATAACAGGGTAACAACAGGATTAAATATTGATACTTTAAGAGTATCAATAACAGAAGAAAAAGCAATAAACACCTTTTCCCCATTTGTTGAGATTAAGCCTATCAAAAAACCTAAAAAGTGGACTATTGCTCATGTATGGAAAGCTATACTTGCAGGACAAATATATAAAGGTGTAAAAGATGGACATTATACGGATGATTATGCCTACGATACAGCAGTTAACTTTCAAAGCGGATCAAGAATACATTTACCAAGCTTAGCAAAACAAATTATTGAACATCCTTCCGGCTGGCGTGTGTATGTTGACAAAGAAGAAAACGGCATAACGCAATTAAGTTTTAATTGCTATAGTTTTGATTATAATACTTTATATTTTGACGAGTTTTGCAACATGCAGGAAGCACAGAGAAGGAAAGAACAGGAGGATAAAGAAAGGGAAGTTTATAATAATAGGCTATTAGCAGAAGTTAAGACTATAAACGAAAATGACATTGAGAAAGACAGCCTTTACACAGTAACTTATTTAGAAATGGACAGTAACACGAATAAATATTGCAAGGTAACAGAATTGCTGAAGGGGTCAAGGCTATTTTATGAAGGCGAGGCACAATATCGAATAACAGATATACAAAAGTATAATATAATAGACGATAAACTTTACAGGGTATCAGATTTTTACAACAGACCGCATTTTAAAGATGATAACAGGCTTATTTCAATGGGCAATTGTGAAACCATATGCACAGGTAAAGCATTAAAGGAATTATTGCAAGGAGGTTATAACTTCCCTATAGTTAAGGAATCAACAGAATATAAAACTTTTGAAGATGCAATTAACAGAATACAAGGACATTTAAACGGGACAATGTTTTGGGGTGTAGCTTCTTGTGATACAGATTATAGAGAATCGTTTAATAGGTTAATGAGGGAAATCAACCGAGCGGTTAGGGCATCCGCTTAAAATGCCCAAAATAATAATATAATTGTGGGAGGTATCAAAATGGATAAAGTTATAAATATAACAGATCTGTATTCAGACGCAATAAGAGCAGAGCGAAAAGGGAACAACATTCTCATATTAAGAAAGCTTGAAAAGCCTTTTAGGACGTGGAGCAAAGCAAAGTTAAGTCATTATGAATTAGAATACAGATGGCTCAATCCCACAACAGGCGGCGTATTAGGAAATGAATTTACATATTGGAACAAAAAAGAAATTGATACAAACAAAAGCCTATTTGAACAAGTGGTTTTGTTATAAGGAGGTAAAACAATGATAAAGACCAATAACGTTATAACAGTAAGGGGAGTTAATAATTATCAACTAGAAGGAACAATAGCCGGAACATGGACATTTAAAGTAATAGACAATCATAATTTACTCAATGACAATATAATTAATCAGCTTGAACAGTTTAAAGAGCCTATATATTTTAATGATATAACAGCTAAACATTGGATATTTGATTTTCAAATTGATGGTGTATGGTTTGAAGCGTTAAATATTGATTGTTGCAACATGGAAATAACTTTAAATGCTTATAATTAAGTACAACAGGTTTTCGCAGGATTTTCCAGCCTTAAAAATCCTATCCCTGCCATAACAGGCAAAAAATAATATTATAGGGGGTTATATATTATGAAATTTAAAACAGTAGAAGAATTCAAGAATTATATTTATGGACTTATAGGCAAAAATGGCGATGAATTAACAAAGAGTTATATTATTAACGGTTTTGAGTTTAGACATTTAAAAGGTAAGATAATAGAGCAAAAGTCAGGTAATATATATAAATGGGTACATACTTTTTACAATGACTTAATCAAGCAAAGCATCAGAATCGAATGTATTACAAGGTATATTAAAACAAAAGACGTTTTAAAAATTAAGGAAATAACAGCGGTAGAAGTATATTAAGGAGGTTTTATATTTGCGTATAGCTTTATGGTTACTGTTTGGTATATGTTGGATATTAACAGGGATTATTATTAAAAATGCAAAACATAAATATAAAATATCAAGGAGGTTTAGTAATGAGTAAATATAAAATAGGTGATGTTGTAACAGTTAAAACATGGGAAGAAATGGAAAAAGAATATGGATTGATTTACTATCCAGAAATAGGAGAATGTATTTCTATGCCAAATTATGATTTTGTAGATGATATGAAAAAATTTTGTAATAAAAATGTTACTATAACAGAGGTATTAAGTGATTGTTATAGAATTAAAGAAGATAACAGAACATATGGCTGGACTGATTTAATGTTTAAATAATAAAATAATAGGAGGTTAACACAATGAAAACTTTGATTTTTGAGGGTGCAGGATGGGCAGATGCAGACACAAGCAAAGCAACAGATGTTGGCAATTGTAGAATTAGAACACGTTTGAGAAATAACAGCGGAAGGGTAATATATCTAGAAATGGGATGTTGTCATTTTGAAAATCCAAAATTTACTCATGAGTATGCGAAAGGCTTAAATTATGCTACACATATTGACCATTTATTCTATTGCGATTCAAAATGGGATAATAACAGAAACTTTTCAAGAGAATTACAGCCATTGACCAATATACATTTTGAGTATAACAAAGAGAACATTTTAAAATTTGTTAACGAAAAGTTAAATTGCTCATTTGATAATATGGTGGTTTATAATAATAATGAAGTACGAGTGCATAACAGCGAAGAGCCATTATGTGATTCCAGTGATGGAAATTATATACCATACAAAGATATTGAAGTAAATATAAGCGAACTGGACGGAGTAAAGCCTATTCATGCTAAAGATTGGTATGCTGTATATAAAATCAGCTATAACAGTTTATTAAAATTACCTTACATGAAAAAATATTTTGAAAACCAATCAAAATGGGGACAAATTCCAAAAGAGGAAGATTGTAAAGCATATTTTAGATGGGATAAAAACGGCATTATAACAGATTTGGAGTTACATGCAGGTGTTTGCATGGGAGTAAGTGCTGAAGATATAAAAACAATTATTGATTTAATAAAAAAAGATAATGCATAGTTTAATATTGATAGTGTAAATTATTTAAAGTAAAATATTACTATAACAGAATAACAGAGGTGATATAATGGAATATACACAAGCAGAATTTTTGAACATAATAAAACAGTATAGTAGCACAGACCGTAAGGTTATAAAAGCCAATTTAAAGCGAATTATGGATATATATGGCATTAAACCAGCCGATATAATATCATTAGGCTATAGTCCACGTAATGTGTATGCGTGGACTAACAAAAGCACGAAAAATATACCGCTTTTTGAACAAGCATTAAATATTGCAGTACATTTTGATTTTAATATAACAGAATTTTTCAAATAATACACAAAAAAATTACAATTTAATATTGACAGTACAAAATATATATGCTATACTTATAATGTAAAAATTATATTAATATTTTAAATAAAACAAGGTTTTGATTTAAAAATTAAAGGAGGTCAATGTTTATGAAAAACAAATTCCAAAGATTTATTGAAAGCGAATGTGAGAGACAATGGAATGAATGTCAAGCAAAAGACGGTTTTGGATTTTGGCATGAACAGGCAGATGATACAAAGGCAGAGTTTTATAATAGTATGTATGAACATTTAAAAGACAGATATGAGGAAATAATGCAGGAATGATATAAAAATTTTTTATTCAAATAACATGAGGTTTTAATAATGGGAGTTTATATATGGAAAACTGATGTTAATACTTTTATTGTTAGATTTAAAGAATTTATTACTAAAAAAGAATTAGAATATTTTGCAAAAATTCATGGTAGACCAGTTTTTTGTAAAGATGATATTTCAGATAGTAATGAAACTCTGAAGAACTATTATAATACATATAGTTGTTAATTAAAAAAATAGAACAATTCTATATCTGAATTAATAACGGGAGGTTGATAATGTGATAACATTAGAACAACAAAAGGATTGGAAATTGAAAGAAGTTTTTTGGACACCTTATGAACAACATAAAGAACATAACGGAAAAAGATTTGAAATAATTGGAGAAGCAACAGAAGGCATTGACGAAGAAATAAAAGGCGAATTATTCAATATTAGACTTGAAGATGGAACAGAAATTCAGGCTTGGTTTGAAGAAATTTATATAGTGCCAATTGAATAAAAAATAATAGAAAGGAGTTTATACAATGGAAAAGATTATTTTACAAGATGTTTCAACTTGTTGTGCTATTTGTTTTGAAATGCTTGATCCCGATACAGTAGTATATATTGATGATGATAATGATATAATATGCGAAAACTGTATAAAAGATATGGAATAAAAACATCTTTTTAAAATAAGTTGTTAAGATAAAAGTATAATTTTATAAAGAAGAAGGAGGAATTTAGTTGAATAATATATAAATAATAAATTGTTTAGATCAAGATGGAGATAATAGGTCAGACAATATTATTTTAAATATAATTAAGCAACAAGAAGAGTTATAAAAGATCATTTTAACAAAATTTCAAAATAGAAAGGAGTATTATATGCGTAACGTTATATATTATATTGCTAAACAATATAAAAAAATGAATAAACAAAAATATAAAACGTATAATGAACGCAAATATAGACTATATTAATTTTTAAATAATATATTTAAAGAAGATAGAGAAGAATTTTTAAACACAATACAAGATAAATTACAAAGAGGAAGAATAAAGTATCAATTAGAAAATTATTATGATGATACTCGTGAGACATATCAACAAAGTATCGAAAAGGCTTTTTTATATGGTTGGTATTATAATGAAATAGAAGGTAATCCTGTTTTGTATAAAGAAAAAGTACATACAACAGGATGTACAAATAAAGCGTCATTACAATATGCAAAATATTTAACAAACAAGTATGGTAAAAGTTTGTTTGATAGAGCAATATAAAAAAGGAAATTGCTGAACGCATAGGCGACATGTATTTAATGGAGATATTTTGGGATATGTTTGATATGTTGCCTGAATCAAAACAGAAGATATTTATTAAACAAGCAAAAGAGATTGAGAAGAACGTAAGGATAACGAGAACATAATTAAAAAATAGTTAGGTTATTATAGAAAGGGGATAAAATAATGACAAAATTATCTAAACAGCTATTAAGAGAAAATAACAGTTATATTGTAGCATTAAAAAAGGCAATAACAGAATGGGAGAATCCAAAGGGAACGATGAAGGAAAAAAGGGATTATATACTTGCAATTGGTGAAATAGGGAATGAGATATATAAGCAGAATAAAGCACTAGGTATAAGATATATGGAAGTTGAAGAATGATAATATAATAAAAGGACGGTTTTATTTCAAATTTATATTGACAGATACGTTAATGTATTATAAAATATAAATATAAAATAATTATAGAAAGGTGGTATAAAAATGAGTTATGAAATTCTTTATAACAGGCAATTTTTAAAAACGCAAGACAACAAAATAATTCCTATAATACTTCATGGTAGTAATAATTGCTATGAATACACATGGAAAGGCAGAGAACGCAGGGAAAGGAATTGGAGTATATGTAATATGCCTCATTGGTGTAATTATAAGATTGATTTTACTCCAGAAGAATTATTAAAAGAAAATGAACGGTGGCTTGACAGAGATGAAATGTATAAATATAATGGCAAGTTTATGAATGGTAAACAATGGTATAACATGATTAAAAACTCTATTAAGCAAGCTAAAACTATTGAAGAATTAGATGAGTACGAAAAACCAATAGCATATTTGAGTATTTACAAAGGTGATAAGTGGAGTAAAACAGAGACAATAAGATTAAATACTACAAAAGATTTACAAGATTTTATTACTTTGTATTATAACAGAATTAACAACAGAGAGGACGATGAACGGATATATCCTAAAATTGATTTTAATGTTGAAAAGTTTGAGCATCAAAAGAGAGGTAAAAGACTAAAGAAAAAAAGATTAACAGATTATTATGTTGTTGTAGTGGATAACGGACATACTAAATACTATGTAAGTAAATTAACAGCAAGAAAATTATTAGGCACATACTATCCCGATTCAGCTAAACAATTTACTACAGAACAGGAAGCACAAAAATGGATTAAAGAAAGGAATATAACAGGTAGATTTAGAGTAAATTGTTTTGTTGAAAAGGTAATATAAAAAATAGAGAAAGGAGTATATATAATATGATGATAGGTTCAACTGTATCAACATTTGCAAATACACAATATCAATGTTGCGAATGTGGAAAAAAATTTAGGTGATAAATATTCAAGGCTTAAAGGTAAAAAACAACCTACTGTAATTATTATAAACGATAAGCAATATTGCAGTAAATGTGCAGATAAGCATTGGAATGATTAATATAGGAGGTTAATAGAATGGAAATATTTAAGTTTAAGATAAATAATAGTGATGGCAAAATATTCATATTAGAAGTAAAAAGTACAGATTTTTTAAACGCAAGACAAAAAGCATATGAATTTTGTTACAGGACAGGCTATTGTTTTATAGGTAGATGTTAGGGATCATAAACAACGTCATATATTTGTGCTATAATCTAATCAAACAAAAAGAAAGGAGAAGGGAAAATGACGAGAAGAGAAAAATTAGTTAAAAGTTTGAGGGAGGTAGGGAGCATGACTCTCGATTCAAAAGAGCTTCAAGACGTTATGCCGGAGGTGTTTGATTACTTTTTAGAAAAGTTCAGAGGAGAGGATTTGGAGGACTTCCGAAAGGGTAAATACCTTGTGGACATCTACTTCCTCCCAGACCGTATAATTTACTTTGTCGGGGTAGACTCCAGACAGTTGGCAAATGAACCTTGTTGGGGAGAAGATGACTACAACGACATCGAAATAGAAGAGCTGCAAGCACTTCTCAAAGTTGCAAAGTAGCCAAAATACCGCTTGACATTAAATAATCCTTTATAGGAGGGGATTACGAAATGAATGATAAATCTATTTTAGATATTTTAGAGCAAATAGTAAATACATGCAAATTATTATCTCAAGAAGTTTATAGCAGTTTAAATTATTCAAACAGCACAATTGATATTTGTGCAAATAAATTTCAAGAATTAGAGTTTAAAATTTGGGAATTGCAGGAGGAATGTAAAAATGATAGGTAAAAAAATATTAGTATATCCAAATGGAAAGGGAGATTATTACAGAGAAGCAAGAATAGTTGATGAAACAAAAGATAAATATAAAATAGTATGGTGTGATACTGAAAATTATGCTGGTGAAGTATCAAAAGAGTTTTTAAATAAGTTTGATGCTCCGTATTATTGGGTTTTTGTTAAATAGAAAGGAGTAAAATAAAATGGTAATGCGAAAATGTTTAAATTGTGGAACTAAAAATTATTCAGCCGATACGGTCAGCGAATATTGGATATGTTATAAATGTGGATGTAAAATTCCAAAATCGGGAGAAACTATAACAGGAGGTAATAAAGATGAAATACTTGGATATAATTGTAAGGACGATAATATTAATAATTTTTCTAGCAGAAATTTTCTACATAATACCAAAAGTAATGATACCTGATACAATTGAAGAATTTAGGAAAGCATTTGGGAAAGAAAATAATAATATAACAGAAATAAAACAAAAAACATTAATATTATAATAATAGGAGGTTAGTAAAAATGATTAGAATTGGCAGACATATTGAAGGGATAACAATTAATTCGCTTGAATATTTGCTTGATGATAATGGGGAAATAATGTTGTTCGGATGTGAGGAAGAAGCAAAAGAATTTTTGTCCAGTCATGGTATAACAGAGGATGAAATGTATTGGTTGATATTTGAAGAATGTACTATATGTGACAGTTGTAACGAAGTTGTTCCTGTAGGTGATTTTAATGAATGTTGTATATGTAATGGTGAATTAACATTCATAGAAAATTTCTAATATAACAGGAGGTAAATTAAATGATAGGGTCAACAGTCGCAACATTTGCAAATACGCAATATAAATGTTGTGAATGTAATAAAATTTTAGGGGATAAATATTCCAAGCTAAAAGGTAAAAAACAGCCTAATGTTAATATTATTAATGGAAAATATCATTGTGATAGATGTTTTGATGAACAGTTGAGTAAACAAAAAATAGTTTTATTTAAGGGAGGTTTAACAATGAAAATTATTTATGGGCAAAAAGATAATTACATAAAACATATTAAAGAAGATTGTAAGGACATAATTGACTTTTTTAAAAAAATAGGGAGACCAGATTTAGCAGAAGAAGCATATAAAAATATGGTTCAACAAAAATTAGCAAAACTTAACAATATTTTAGAAAATGGACTTGACACAGGAACAGTTGTAAAATGTATTGAGCCAGTTATTGATATTGCTTATGATGCTGAAGAATATAATAAAGGCATTGAATATGCTTATCATGGTAAGTGTTATTATTTTGTAGTTAAACGTGGCAAGAAAAATGTTTTAATCCATGCAGATACAGCTTTGTTAAGATAAAATAACAATTTGATTACAAGGTGTTAGTATGATATAATAAAATAACAAAAT
>ENA-UPSA01001122-UPSA01001122.1-bioreactor-metagenome-genome-assembly--contig:-NODE-1122-length-29597-cov-11.912497_pt1 | contig 29597 bp, 25 predicted proteins | sample MGYA00238183_ERZ773288 | MGnify/ENA primary metagenome ERZ773288 (study PRJEB29028, sample SAMN07631243) | bioreactor metagenome | isolation source: Switchgrass digestor | place: USA: Dartmouth... | reverse complement strand
GCTTGCGTCCTCGTCTGCGACGATGGACACCCTCACCAGCTTCTCAGGCTGGTCCCTGCGCGCGCGGCGCATGTGGCTTTCCCGCCCGGCTATGCACGGCAGTTCCACCTGCCCGGGACCCAGGCGAAGGAGTCCTCGCTGCAGGAACCGGTACGCGTCGAGCGCGATGAGGTACGCCTCATCGCCCGACACCTCTCTGCGGACGCGGACCTCACTCGCAATATGCGCAAGAAGGGATTTCGCCTGCACCGAGGCAGCCTGGCTTCGGATACGCTGTCGGTAGATGACCTTGCGCCCCATACTACTCACCTCCGCACCAGCCTACCCTCCATTACAACGCCAGAATGCGATCCTCCTGCAGGCCCGGCCGCCTTCTTGATGAAAGCCCCTCGCTGCCGCATACACGCCGTCTTTGAGTTATCAAGGTGCAATAAACCACCAAGCCCCAGCCCGCCCCCTCTGCGGGCCTCTACCCATCTACTTCCCTCGCGGGGCGGCCAGGCCGGGCGGGCCGCACGAATGGCCCGCCCCCCGGCCTTGCCGCGGCGGTCGTTGCGTGTCACCTCAAAGCCGCCCCCACCCCGGGCCCGGTGACTTCCGCTCCTTCCGCCTACTTCACATCGCGGCACGCCTCACCCATGGGGATAGATCAGCTAGCGGTTGTTGGAGTTAACCGTTAGATGACCTATCTGCTTGTTCCAGATTCAGTCCGCAACTGGTGACGTACTGGCTCAACGCCTCGAGTGTTGAGGGATATTTGCTCACAACAGCCTGACGCTCTTCGATGAGACCGCAAACTGTAAGTCGCTGTGGTATTCCGGGGTCTTCCACCGACAGGAAAGGGCAAAGCCTCAGCCCCGGACTACCCTGCTACAGTAGACTGGCCCGTTACCGTGTATGCTAACCGAAAGGGCCACCCAGCGTCGCCGATGCCCCTCAAACTATGCCTTTGCCGTTGAGTCGTTGCTCCGTCCACCCGGTCCCAAGTTGGAGGTGGGCGACTCCATTTTGTCACAGGGCTTGGGGCCATAGACCTCCTCGATGATCCGCTCGGCCTCCTCGTGACTGATGAAGCCTCCGGCGGCAATGTGGTCGAGTTCCAGGTCCCTTACCTTCCTCTCCCAGTCTTCTGGCTTCATTGTCTGTACCTCCAGTACTCCGTTCTCGAAGATAACATTCCTTGACGCCGAGCCTCGGGAACTCGCAGGACTGCCCGATTACCCTTAGCCCGTGGCGGTCCGCATACTGTTCACGAACACCGGCGTCACTTTTTGGTAAGAGGTGAGCTTGCCCGGTGCGATGGAGCTGACGCGGATCGTAACGACTCCATCTCTCGTCGACGCCGTAGGCCTGCACTAACGAATCCGCAGAGCTGGTGCTTAACCCAAGACTTGGTGGATGCCAACCTACTCAACAACCGTGTTAATACTAGCGCCAATCTACGGGCCTAGGTTCTGCGCATGAAGCCAAGCCGTTGTTTACCCTACCGGAGCCTCCGTAACAAACGGCACCTACGCCTGAACTTCTCCGCCACGCTCCCCACCGCGTCGATGATGTCGTCGACGTCGTCGTCACTCAGCCTGTGGTGGAGCGGGAGGCTCATCATGCACAGGTTACTCAGCGTTCACGCGGGGGAACATCTCTCTGACCATTGACCAGTCGTAGCACGGGTCGGCCTTTCGGAGTCTTGCTTGCAGAAGGCACAGAATCAGGAGTGGGCTCAGCGTCCTCCCTCGCCAACTCGGAAAGTTTCGTGATGGCCTCGCGCAAGGCCTCATGCTGAAGCCTCGTGAGGTTGTGAGTCACTGCGTCGTCGTAGATGCTCTTCAGAAACGTGATGATGGTTGGAATATCCATGTCCGTGCCTCCTCAACTTCTGTGTCTGCAACGAGTAGGCGACTAAGAACCAATTGCCGTCACTGGAGCGCGACAGCGAGCAATGACCCTCTGCCATAGCCAGGAGACCCGACGTCCCTGAGGGGCTGCTGACGCCCGGAGTAGTGCCGCGCGACAGACTTGACGACTGATGGGACCCCTGAAGCTTATTATCAAACACCAGCCCAGCTGGTGCGAGTGTGTCCATCGTGCCAGGCAACCTAAGAGGACGAAAGCGTCCGTGTTTCCGCTGACCGCTGCTCGCTCGAGCTATCCCGTGGAGTCTTTCTCTCGGCATTTGCCGAAGAGACGCCCCTTGCTGACTCAGGAGTAAGCATGACCCGCAAAGTCTGCATGAGTATTTGAAGGTCGAGCAGCAAGGAGTAGTTACGGATGTAGTAAAGGTCATACCGGAGCTTGTCCGCGGCATCTGTGTCGTATCTCCCAAGGATTTGCGCGAGTCCTGTTATCCCAGGCTTGACTTTGAGTCTGTACTTGTACTCCGGAATGGTGTTACAAAACTCGCGGACGAACTCGGGGCGCTCAGGCCTCGGCCCCACGAAGCTCATGTCGCCTCTGAGGACATTGATGAACTGCGGGAGCTCGTCCAGCCGCGTAGCCCTGAGGATACGCCCAACCCGCGTTACCCGGGGGTCATCGGTCGTGGCAAGAACGGGGCCGGTATCCTTCTCAGCATCTGGTATCATAGTCCTCAATTTAATAAGGGAAAAGGTCTTGCCATTCTGCCCGACCCTTACTTGGCAGTAGAAGGCTGGACCGGGGGATGACAGTTTCACTGCAAGAGCCGCCAAGACTATTACGGGAAGAGCGACGACGAGACAGACCGACGAGACACATACGTCGAAGACCCGCTTCACGAGTCGTTGAACAGGTGACAGACCGAGGTGGCCGATCCGGAAGACGGGAAGGTCGTCCACTGTGTCGACGGTTGCGTCGTGAACCAGTATGTCGTAAAGCTGTGGGATCAGGAGTACTGTCTTATTCCTGTCCAGACTCTCCATGATTAATAGTTCCTTGGCATCGAGAGGCAACGACGCGCTGAGGCAGACAATGTCAGCCCTGTTTATTCCTTCGCAGGCTGCGGCCACCTCGCTCGCCGCATCGAATGCGCCGGCGATACGGTAACCATGTAGTCCCAGGTTACCGAGCTTGCCGGCAAGAACACCTGTGTCTCCTTTGTCTCCGATGATGACCGCGGTCTTGTTGCTTTCAATCCTACGAGCAGGCACTTCCAAAAGAAGTCTCCATCCTCCGATCGCGATGACATGCAAAATCGCCGCATAGAGAAGCACGGAGCGAGGAAGAGCCAGTCCCCTAAGTGCGAACGCCAGAGCCATTGTGCCCGTATCCAGGAGCAACACGGATAGCACAACGTTGTACAAGGTCTGAATCGTCGATGTCCGCGAGAATGAGTACAGCCCGAAGCACCAGAACAGTATTGCAGCAAGCGCGGTGACGTACGGGACAAGCAGCTGAAAGGACGCGAGATTCGCATGCGGTACGACGCTTCCAAATCTCATCCTAAACGCCAGGTAAAACCCCAAGTTGACTATGCTCATGTCGACAACACACGCAACTAGCCCAAGAATCCCGGCCTTACGCATACAGCCTAGCCCCCAACGCGGATCCTGACGGGACGGCACCCGTGTATTACCCGTGTGACCACATTACTCTGGGCGTGAATTCTTTTTCGCACGAGGCTTCTCTGCTGGCTTTCTGCTGCAAGTGGCAGGCGTCACACTCCGCATGCCAGTGAATGATGTTCCTAAGTATTCCGCTAGGCCACACATGTCCAGGTGTGTGCATTGGTCACGCGCCCTTTTCAATGGATGCGGCAACATCGTGTGGTTGTCGGAGCGCGAGACGGTCTCCTGTGGCACAGCGTAGACCCGCTGGACGAGTCTTGACAGTCACTTTTCCCTCTTTGCTGCTCTAAAAAGCTCCTCATACTTACTCGCGCATGCACCCACAGAGAACTCCCTCACGACAAACTCTCTACCACGCTTCCCCATTTCGAGGCGTATAGCCTCGTTTTCCCAAAGGGACCTTATAGCGGCAGCGAATTCTTCCGCATCCCCGGCCGGAACACATACGCCGCATCCAGATCTCTGTATTATCGTAGGTGCGTCCCCATAAAGATTCATACTCGCTATTACCGGCCTGCCGCTTGCCATTATGCTCAGAAGCTTTGACGGTACTACAGGGGTTAACACTTCCTTCTTAAGGGTCACCAAGCTAACATCTGACGCAGCCAGAACCTCAGGATATCTCTCCTTCGGTTGCATGGGGAGGAACTGTAAGTTGCCAAGACTCATTTCTCCAGCCTTCTCGACCAGCCTCGCCTTCTCAACCCCATCCCCCACCAAGAGGAACTTGATTCTTGGAATTGAGCTGAGATGTTTGGCGGCCTCTAGCACGATATCTATGTCCTGGGAGAATCCCATAGTACCGGCAAAGGAGACAACAAAGTCTTCGGGAGAATACCCAGCGCTACGCCGAAAGGCGTTATCACGTTCACCCGGCGCTATTTCATTGGTATTAACCCAGTTTGGCACAACTACAACGCAGCCGGAGGGGGCTCCTTTCCTAATTACGTGTTCCGCATTCCCCTCAGAGTGAACTGTTACAAAACAAGCACGACGATACACGTACCTCTCTATACCCTCAAACATTCGAACGAGCAGGCGGTTATTAAGCACACCTAGGTCAATAGCACTTTGAGGGAAAAGGTCCTGAACATTGATGATGTAGGGAATCCCCCGGCTGCGTCTAAAGAAGTCACCCGTGAGTCCCAGCGTAAGAGGCGGAGAATAAATGAGCGCCACGTCCTGCTTGCCAAGGGAACCCGCAAGAGCAAACAACGCTGAGACAGTAAAGTGTTCGATTCCTCTTGCTATCTTCGACTCTTTCCGGAAGGTCGGCGTTTTCACGCGGACAACGCGGATGTTGTCTCTCGCGTCAAGCGATGCAAGCTCATCCTTCGAGAAGGTCCGACCCCCCACGTTGTAACGCGGAAAACCCGTTAACACCGTGACCCTATGCTCTCGTCTACTAAGCTCCCGGGCAAGTTCATAAAAGAGGTGAGAAGCTGCCCCGATCTCGGGAGGATAGTAGTTTGTAATGAACAAGATCCTCATCGCCCGCCCTCCGCGTCCGCAACCTCCTCTATCCCTTTGATCGTCACCCTGCTTCCCGTCCTGATGGACTCCTCTATCGCAAACGTTGTGAGCGTAGTCAACACGTAACTTTCGAGCATACCATGGTGTTTTTGAGGATTGCGTACAACGTCGAGGAAATAAGCTATTTCTTTCCTGTGGCCCCTATCAACACCCCAAGACCTTTTTCGGAGATTCACATAGGGATTGATAAACACTACAGACCTGAAGTTATCAATGACACATACGCCTCTCCCTCGAAAGACCTCCACACGCTCTCTAGGAAATGCCTTGTGACCCTTCGCAGTGTATATGATGCTGGCAACCGAGCCATCCGTTAACCGCAGATTAACATGGATATTGTCAGGGGTTGACTCGTACGCTGCTGACACAGCGTCTGCCCAGACGGAATCGACCTTGCTACCGGTCAGGTATTGAACAAGATCGACAAAATGACACACTTCTCCTACGATTCGGCCGCCTCCTTCCTCCAAATCTTGGACCCAACTGGAGTTGGGAACCTCACCAGCATTTACCCTGCAAACAATCGACATAGGGCCATCCTCACGGCAAAGCCATCCCTTTGCCGCCACACTGAAGGGTGAGAACCTTCTGTTGAACCCTACCACAAGCACGCCCGTAGAGGCCCTAGCAGTCTCATATACATTCAACAGCTCAGTCTTGTTTATCGCGAGCGGCTTTTCTACAAATACGTTCTTACCAGCTGCCAAGGCTTCACAGACTATGCTTGCATGCAGGTTATGCCTGGTGGCTACGACCACCGAATCAACGCCGGGGTCTGCAAGAATCTCCCGATAGTCTGTGGTACAATAGCGAAACCCAAACTTCTTCGCGGCGTGTGTCCCAGAAATCCCCGACGCTGTGCTGAGGCCACAGAGTACGATCCCTTTCTCCTTCTTCACTCCAGGAAGAAGCACGGACTTGGCGAAAAGCCCCGCGCCAATGAACCCCAGATGCACCGTTCTTTGTACATGCGAGGGAATCTGTCTTTGCCCTGTCAGTGGAAGACACTCAAGTCTCCGCCCAAGCTTCGTGTTACTGGGGTAGTTAAGGAGGATTCCGACATAAGGCTCCTTCTTTTCCCCTGTAATGAGTCTGTAAGCTTGGAGTGCGTTCTCAAAGGAGAATCTATGAGTTACGAGCCTTAGTACATTTACCTTCCCATCCGCTATGGTCTCGAGGAAAGCTTGCATGTTTCGCTGCTGCGTCCATCTGACGTAGGATATCGGATAGTCTACTGCTTTACGCTCGTAGGTCGGATCTTCTATCCCTGGGCCCCACGATCGAGAGACCACGACGCTGAGCTCCTTGTGATAGAAAAGCTCCCTCGGAATCTCAAGCCCAACCGCACCCACCGCAACTATGCGTGCCCGCTCGCGTGCGATCTCACCCGCCAAGTTGATTGGGTCGTTACTGCGCGTACTTGCGTAGATCAGTACACTGTCAACGCCGACCTTGCCAGTAAACTCCCCGACCGCACAAGCGATGTCATCGGTTCCAATCACCGCAGCCATGTCTGCTCCGAGCTCGCGAGACAGTTTCACCTTATCCGGATCCACGTCGAGGCCTATGACCCGAGCCCCAGAGGCTTTCGCCAGTTGCACGGCAATCAGGCCCAGAAGGCCGAGGCCGATGACAGCGACTCTGTCTCCAAGCTGGATCTCTGCATGACGGACTCCGTGAAGCGCAATAGCACCGAGGCCCACGAATGCCGCTTCCTCATACGTGAGACCATCGGGAATCAGGCAGACGAGGTTGCGTGGAACGTGGACGACCTCAGCATGAGAAGCGTAGCCACTGCCCAGACAAGCTACTCTGTCACCAACAGAGATCCCGGACACGAGCGAACCAACCTCGAGAACCTCCCCTGCGCAGCTGTACCCAAGCGGAATCGGCGTATCTAGCCGGCTCATTGATTGCTCGAAGGCTTCTTTGACACCTTCGGTCCTGACCTTGTCAATAACCTGCTTGACAAGGTCGGGCCTCGCGAGTGCCTTACCGAGGAGGTTCTTTCTCGCAAGCTCGATCATGAGTTTTTCTGTCCCGGCACTTACCAGAGACGCGACATTCCTGACGAGTATATACTTCGGAGATACCACCGGAACTGGAACTTCTTCGACGGCTAATTTCCCGGTGCTATACCGCTGCACCACTTGCTTCAACTCAACCACCCTGTCCCTTCGTAGACGTGATACAGTCCCTTAACCAACCATCCAGAACCGCTTCAATCCCTCACGCCTCGTTCCTCGCGCTTGTTTCCCTGACGGCCGAAGACATGCCGGGCTGGAATCGTGCCTCGGCCACGATGCGATCCCAGTTGTTCCTAAACCATTGCATCGTGTTCTTCAAGCCTTCCTCGAAGTCAGTCTTAGGCTCGTAGCCGATCTCTTGGCGTGCACGCTCGATTGAGGCGAGAATGCGCGTCTTCGTGTCCCACTTCCGCCTAGGCAGATAGTGAACCCCTGCCTTGTTACCGGTAAGCCTGTTTATCATCTCGGCGAGGTCGCGGATCTTGATCTCGTTGTTGCCGGCGAGGTTGTACTCACGGCCGACGGCCACGTCATAGTACGCAAGGCGAAGGAGACCATCAACGAGGTCGCCGACATATGTGAAATCTCGCGTTTCTTCACCTGTCCCAGTGATCGGAAGCGACTGCCCGTTCATTGCCCAGTAGATGAAGTTCGGGATCACATTGCGGTACTGTCCTGGGACTTCTCCGGGGCCGTATGAATTGAAGAACCGGGCTTTGACGACTTTTAGACCGTAATGATGGTAATAGAAATTGCAATAGAGCTCGCCGAGCATCTTCGTTATTTGATATGGCGTGCTGAGATGCATAGACATGTACTCTTCCTTGAGTGGAAGGGGTGCCTCGCTACCGTATACAGAACACCCGGAGGATGCGTAAATAAACCGCTCGACCCGACCACTGAGCACTGAGTATTCCAGAAGCTTCAGGGTCCCAAGCCCGTTTGTCTTCAGGTCGAGTTCTGGGTAGTCTACGGAATTCTGGTTTGCGAAGAATGCGGCGAGGTGAAAAACAATCTGTGGTCGCTCGTTGAACGCCCTCTTGAGAGTGATGTCGTCAGTGATGTCACCCTCTATAAACAGAAGACTGTTCGCCGAAACAAGATTCCACTTCTGAGACGAGGAAAGGTTATCTACCACAACGACTTTCTCGCACCCCGCCTCAACCAAAGCTCTCGTGAGGTTGCTCCCTATAGCACCCGCGCCCCCGGTCACCAAAACGCATTTTCCGGCGACTCCCGCCTCATAATCGGTCATCACGATACCCCCTATCAGGTCAGGTCTTCTGCCATAGTACGACGGCAGACACACAAGCTCGTGCTCAGATTCCAGGTCAACCGTCTCAGGTTCCTCTATCTTCTGCCGGGATGGCTCTGATAAGACTGAAGAACATCCGAGTACAAGGATGCGTACCGTCGCACACAAGTCTCGACCGAAAACACCTGCTCCACACGTTTACGCCCATTCTCGCCAAATGCACGCCGCCGGTGCTCATCACGCCACAATTCAATCACCCTAGCGGCAGCCGCAGACGGATTCTTAGGTGGTACCAGAAATCCCTCCACCCCATCACGTACCTGCTCAGCAACAGCGCCGACCCGCGCAGCCACCACGGGGAGACCTGCCGCCATTGCCTCCAGGATCGCGATCGGCGTGCCTTCACTGATGGACGTCATTAGGAATACATCAAATGCAGGTAAGATCTCATGGACGTTGTTACGGGGTCCAAGGAAGACTATCCTCTGCTCCAGTCCTAGCCTCCTGACCTTGTTTACTAAGGATACGTAGTACTTCCGCTGAGTGCTCAAAATGCTGCCCACTATGAGAAACCTGGTGCTGCTGATGGATCTTGCGATCTCATCTGCCGCATCAATGAAGTACTCGTAGCCTTTCTTCGGGTTCACGTTGCCTACGCATCCTACCACAAAGTCTTCGTCGCGTAAGCCGAGAATGTCCCTTGCGAACTTGCGCATGCTATCATCACTATGAAAGACAGTTGAATTGACAGGTTCATATATAACCGGAAACCGCGTCTCCTTTCCTCCAGAGCCTAGGTAGTAGCCCTTCATAGTTTCGGCAACAAATAAAACTTCCGTGCTGAGACGCCTGACCAAAGGCATACATAACCTGACAAGACCTCTCGGGTAATGGTCGCCTACCATTTGCCAGACAAGCGGCCTCCCGCTGATCCTCGCTGCAAAAGCTGCCTGGAGGCAAAGTAAACCATTTGCGTGAACAAGGTCGACCTTTCTATCTTCGATCATCCGTACCAACCGTCTGACCGTACCAGGCAAGAGAGCTGCCCACCTTAGCATTTCAATCCAGCCTCGGTACGTGTTGAGCATTCGTGGCCGCGGCAGGTTGATTTGAACAACCTCGCAGCCAATCTCCTGCAGCTTACTGGCGAACTCCCCTTCCATCAGGGGGCAGACAGTTATCAGCCTAATCCCTTCACGCTGCAGCCCCTTAGCTATGGAGATAACCCGCGTTTGTATGCCGCCAATTCTATTGTCCATTACTACATTTAGTACGTTCACCTGTTCCCCTCCACTTGTCGCCCGATCTTGGCCGTACGCCACGTGTCGCACACGCGTCTAACCAATGTAAAGGCTTATCCTTCCAGCGCGGCCACATCTTCCTACCGGCCGTAAAGTGCCGTGCCAAAAGGCGGCGCGACAGGAAAGGTACTACAGCAGCCCCACGTGAATCACCCTTAGTGTTGACCACGTGCAGCGACTCCGGAATCTAAGAGACGCAGGGCTGTCAGCGGTCGCCGATGCATCGCCTTTAAGGATAATCGTTTATCCAGCTGAAGTTGAGCTGTGCTTGAGCGACCGCTTCCCCCCTTGGAAGCCGGGCAACATACCTACCCGGACTTGCCATAAGCTCGACCACGCGTTCCTCGATATCGTCTAACTCTTCGAGTCGCGATATCGCGCGCCGAGGAAGGCAGAGCGCGTCAGCAACAGACCTGCACTTCGGGTGGTAATCGAGCATGATAAACGGCACGTTTGCCAGGTACGCAAAGATGCACGCGTGTAGGCGCATTCCGACAAACCCGTCACATTCACCGACTTTGCGGAGCGTCTCTAACGGATTTGGGTCGTATTCCACAAGTTCAGCCCTGTCTCTGTTAACTAACTGGCTGACTAGAGTGTGACTAATCTCGACATCGTCTTCTCCAGACGGGCCCTTGATTATGAACACTCGGAGCCTATTCCGGCAGTCCGATGCTAACCAGCGATCAAAGGCGGCAGCCATTCTTTTTACCCACAAGGCATCGCGCTGAGGATCTCGGTGATAAATCGCATAGTACGGCAGAACCGAAACTCCCAGTACGTTCCTCTCGCTTGATCTGCTCGGCTGCAAGCCCGGTTCGCACAACAATAACGCAGCCAGATCAAATGCTCTAACCAGCCTAGCTGTGGGTACCAGCGTCCCTGCAATGCTGTAGGACGTGTCGTCCCGCACACTTACGAAATCGCTCATGCGAAGAACACAACGCGCTAGCCCCCTCCCCCACCAGGTGGAAAGGGGACCTATCCCGATCCCCAACAGGTAGTTAGGCTTGTGAAGTACTCGGGCAACGGCCAACACGCCCAGAATCTGGACCATCACCCTCAGATATCGCATGTTTCCCCTATGGTCATGGATACTTGTTCCTCCAGTGAAAATGACGACCTCCGAATTGAGAATACCCCTTAGGACTCCCGCTGCAGACTTCGGTACAACCGCTACTCTCGATTGGAACCTTTCAGGAATACGCACCTTGCCCGAGGTCATCACCGTGAACAGCGAGTCACGGCGCACATGCCCGAGATAACTGATAGTCGCATACAGCATTGCAAAGCATTTGTTCATTGGCTTGCTCTATACCTCACTCTTGCTCTATACCTCACTAAATAAGTTACCATAAAAGGCCCATAGCCCCTTCTTTTATGTGTCGAGGCATCCCTCAAAAACCGCTAAGGTCTCCCTTGCACATCGCTCCCATGTGAATAGCCTAGCACGTTGTAATCCTTTTTCAATTAAAGCATTGCGCAGTCTTTCGTCACCAATGACGGCTATGATCTTCCTCGCCAGATCACTTGGATCCTTAGGATCAAAAAGAAGTCCTGCATCCCCGACGATCTCCGGCAAAACAGAGGCAGACGAGGCTATAACTGGGACGCCAGAAGCCATTGCCTCGATAATTGGTATACCAAAGGTCTCAAGTATGGACGGCAATACAAAAAGAATCGCATTTCGATAGATAGATGGTAGATTCTCATGTGTAACCTCCCCCGCAAATATCAAATTTTCGGCACACCCCAAATCTTGAGCCAAGTTCGAGAGTTCCACGAGGTAGCTCTTAGAGATCCTGCCAACCACTAATAGTTGATGTTTATCTCGAAGCGATCCTTCTAACATTGAGTACGCCTTTAAAAGGACCTCGAAATTCTTATGCCGATTCATATTGGACACGTATAGGATGTAGCCACTTTTCACTCTATTATTGGGGAAGATGTTCATTGACGAAACTGACGCTCTCCCCGGACTAAACCTGTCAGTTTCCACGCCATGCCAGATGGCGACGCGCCTGACCTCGGAAATATTCAGTTTCCTCCCAATATCAGCAGCGGACGTCTTAGACATAAATATAACCTTAGTGGCTTTCTTTGCGGATAGGCTGGCGAGCCATCTTTGAATCTTTAGCTTTGCTCTCCTCATTAGGCCCCACCGGACAACACCGGGATAGTAAATATTCGAATTTTGAATGCCAAGCACTACCTTGCAGGGCGCAAATAATGGGGCTAAATCAGCAGGTGCATAAACGACATCCACACCCAGCCTACGCAAGAGAAAGGGGAGCATTGTTTGCTCATAAATGACGCGCAACCCTACGTTCCCGACGTTTACCATGACAGCACGAAAGCGGGGATCCTCAAATTGTATGACCTTCTCCCGGTTGCTCCGTGTTACAAAAATGTAATACTCGTTATCCCTATCAATCTCACGAAGATGGGAGATCAATTTGCTGAGATATATGAGACCACCGCCAGCTCTGGCGGATAGTGCGTTGATTGCGATTCTCAATATATATCGTACCTACCCTTCTTGCTCAGGATGCCATAATGCCGATTTGATGCCAGGTTTGAGATGATACCCCAAAATCCCGGTCGGAAGTGATAATGTGGAATTCAAATTCATCTCTCAGCCGTTCTAGCACGTTGGCAATGGTTCGAATTGACCCCCCGGCTTTGTTCTCCACATCAGTTTCGCTCCCCGCCATGCAGGTTTACGTCCCGAGTGCCCAGTGCTGTTGCGACCAACTGTTCAAGCACATACTCGCGCGAATAATGCTTTGCCACAATTTCTCGTAATGCCGCTGGATCATGGGACGGCAGGACACCCCTTAGGAAATCGATAAGCAATTGCGAGATAGCATGCACGCTGGTATTCTCCGCGAGCCATCTCTCCTCAAAACGCCCCACCACCTCTGGGATAGCGCCTACCGGCGTAGCCAACACTGGTCTGCCACAAGCCAATGCCTCCAGAGCTATTAAGCCGAAGCATTCCAACTCTGCAGTCGGCAACACAAAGGCATCTGCCGCTCCGTACATCAATGGCAATATATCATCCGGTACAAAACCGGTAAAATGAACATACCTTTTTAGCCCTAGATCCTCCGTCAGGGTTTCCAACTGTGTCCGCAATGGGCCTGTCCCTCCGATAACTAGACAGAACTCCTGCCCGGTGGACTTGACCTCCCGCAGGGCGTAAAGGAGTCTATCAAGTCCCATGCGCGGTACCAAGCGACGTAGCGTGAAAAATACCGGAACATTCCTCGGCCACCCTAGTTGAGATTTGGCTGCTTCGCGATCTTGAATGATCTTAAACCTATCTAAGTCAACCCAGCCAGGAATGACTTGGGTCCTACGCCGGATAGCATCTCCATGGAGACGTCCTAGCATAGTCCTTGTGTACTCTGAAAATGCCGTGATACAATCGGAGTATTCAAGGCATCGCCCCTCAATCCTGTGAGTCAAGTGCCCAGCCATTAGAAGCCCCAAACGCCGGGGCGGTGGAGCCCCCCTTCCGGTGGCTGCCATCTCTAAACGGACAGGCGAATGAACTGAATAACAGGTCCTAACCTTCCCGCCATAGAGGGATAAAGCGCCGTCATAATGAAGTAGGGAGTGTCCATGCACAAGGTCTACTTTGAAACCAACATAGCGGGCCAACAAATCTTTGGTCCGCTTCTGATGCGCCCAAATCCGTTGGGGGTTGAACTGCCCAAAATGGGGGGTTGGATAGCGCAAGACGTGAAGGCTATCCTGAAAACAATATTCAGGCCTACTCCCAGATGTATCTTGCGTAACCACCCATACCTCATACCCTCGTTTCGCCAAGAAGATCGCCTCATCAAAGGCCAGACGAGACGAACCACTTGGGTGATCCGGATAATACTCTATCATAAGAACAACAGCCCGCAAAATACTCCTCCTTATATTTCCGCACACTTGTAGGTCATGCGGACCATCACGAGCGTTCGACATAGCATAACAAAAATGCTAAATCATAGGCCTCTCATATGGGGAGAAGGTTTAACTGGTCCCTCCTGTACCGATATACTATTATAACGCCTAACGAAGGTCATGTTTCCATTAAGAGAGGTATCTGCACTCGCTGACCCAAACCATCCCTGCAGAAAAGCATCAAATAAGGATATCACTTGCCGTCCTCTACCCTTCAAAATGCCACCCAAGATACTTCGCGGAAGCTGTAATAACACATTTATCATGCAAAAAACAAGTTTCTCATTGATACTCCCATAACGTCTAATATACCAAATTCTATTACGGAATTGAAAAAACTTAGCTTTATAAGATATCCCCTTTACGGTACGCGACCCTTTATGTACAACCCTCGCCGTTGGGATTATCCTCACACCATATCCATGTAGAAGAGCGCGTGTACAAAGATCTGCATCTTCCCAAAATAGAAACATCTTTCTATCAAATCCGCCAATCGTGTGTAACATTGTTGACCTTAAGAGCATCGCCGCGCCGCATACGAAATATCCTTTCATTGTTTTCTCCCTTGCATCAGACTCAATCTCAATGATAGTGTTCACTTTACCGGTGAACAAGTTGACAATATGTCCCGCATTTTGCAGCACCTCCCACCCCGGCTCAAAAAGGATACATCCTGCCACGCCTAGCGTTGCATCACTCAGCATCTCTTGGATAAGACACCCCAAGAAATCGTCAGATGGTATGATGTCATTATTTAAAATACACACGAACTCTGCTCCGTTCGCTAAAGCATATTCAATACCAACATTATTGCCTCCTGCATATCCAAGATTCCTTGGCAAACGAATAACCGTTAGGGAGGGAAAGGCCGAAATTATCTCATCTGCACTACCGTCCGTGGAACCATTGTCTACAACTACTATCTCATATGAGGGATATCTGATACCCCTCAGTACCTTAAGGCATTCGATAGTGTCTGATGCGTTATTCCAATTCAATACGACGATATATACCTTTGGGCATGAGAGCTCCATCTCTTCAACCACTCCCAATTACAATTTCCATAAGAAATCAACCGCGGTCCCTATTGAATTCAAGCTATAGAGGTTGTCCCACGTTCCGTAGAATTTTTAGGGCGATCCAGGGCGCATTATTTCGTGGTCTAGCTAGTCCAAGCTCCTCTAACGCCCCTGACACCCTCATCTCACGCCGAATAATGGCCTGGATTATACTCAGGAGCCTATACCCTCCCACTGCAATGCCTGCCGGTGCCGTCCGACCATCGCTACCAATTTTAGCCAAGGGCACTAGCGATAACATATTCATGCCTCGGAGGATTAGATGATTCACCTTAAGTACTACCAATGGCGCAACCTCCGCTTTCCCGAGTTCGACAACGCCTGGGCACGCAAAGGGGCTGAAGTGCAATAATGACGGGCACTCTGGCCCCTGGGTCGGAAAGACGCGTGTATCTAGGATATCCTAGCTTCTGGCTTAGCTGGGGAGATATCCCACACCTTGGGCGGTTCCTTCACGCCGAGTTGAAGATCTGGGCCTGCATCGCCGTGGTTTCTGTCCTCCTCGTCGCAAGAGCCCCCGGCAGCTTGAGCTGTGTGAGGTGCATTCTCTGTAGCTCCCGACGTATGTTCCGCCAGGTGTCCTTCGCGCGGGTCTCAGCCACGCGAACAAGTAACAGGGCAAGCCAGCAGAGCATCACGTGAGCCCTTATCCTGTCATCGAGCCGGTGGTACACCGGTCGCACGTCGAGCGTGCTCTTCAAGGTCCGAAAGGCCTCCTCCACCTCGATGAGTTGCTTGTATCCCAAAACCACGTCCTCAGCCGACAGCGTATCATCCGAGGTCCGGAGAAGGTACTTTCCGTCCAGCTTCTCTTCTTCCCGTACCTTCCCATAGTCTATCTTCGGCAGGCCACGTCTCGTGTCGGTGAGATACCGCCCATACTTTTCGCTCGAGACGAGCGCGCAGATGGCCTTGGTATGCTCCTTCTCATCTACCCTCTTTATGCTGGAGAGCTTCTCCTTAAGTTCTGCTATGAGCCTGTCCCTCTCCGCTTTGTCGCGCTTTGCCTGTTCGGGGTTCCTCACCAGGATATACCTTGTCCTCGCTTCGCCGTCTCCGACGATGATCTCTTTCACCTCGAGGTTGTCCTTGAGCTGAACGTATTTCGTGACCGAGCCGTCCTTGTTCTTCCTGCTGGTAGTTCTTATATACATGTCTAGATTACGGCGTGTCTAGATTATGGCGTGGGTACCAGCGTAACGCACGCCTCTAGTCATGCGTGTGCGCCTATTGACTTTTTCGGTTTTGGCCCCCGCCAAACCCACAAACCCGTATGAAACCTAGATCCCCGATTCCGAAAACCCCCTCTGTGTGCCCTGTCACTGTCGAACTCGGGGATTTCATCATTGTTGTCAGCGCTATAATCTCTACCTGCATAACGAGTTTATGCAGTCACCGGAAGATAAGACATATATATTAAGCAATTACCTCTGTCTTGACATAGAGGGCCAGAAATCTTCACTCCATGGGAGATGTCATATTCCGCTCCAGAAATTCGGGTTGTAGGTTATTTCTTAAAACACTAAAATAAATCCACTCGATAAAGAAGAGTACCGATGATAACCGCACCAACCAATCTCCGTATCAATGCTACTACGAGCTCTGGAATTGTTCCTTCTATCCATAATAAAGGTGAGACCAAAAGTGCAATATAAACTAGTGTAGTAAATTTCGAATATCTTTGAACATGCCATCTGTATATCGCCTTGTAGATAATACCAAGTAATAGCAAGCATACAATGATTCCTACTACTCCAAAGGATAATAAGGCATCTCCAATGATACTTAATGCTGTAGACTGCCTTGTATCCTGAGGCATCCCGAAATAGCGAATGGCAAATATGCGTCCAGCCTCAAGCACCGGCTTCCCCGGCCAAAGCGTCCGAGGAATAAATGCATAGATGGGAAGAATAGCGTATACGAAACGTGGTATGATAGGTTCAGCAAAACTGAGCGAACTGGCAATAACACCTACTGATAACAAAAGCGAGTTCCGCCCTACATACCATTTAGTAACCTGTTCTAGTAGTTTACCCGGAGATAAGAGGACGTCAAGCGCTATGCTTACTGCTTTACCTACGGTACTTGCCATTGCCCCGAGACTACTAATTGCACCACCCGTATTAATCAACGCTCGATAGGACGTATTTATTGGTACCAAAAAAATTAGGACAAGAAAAGCTACTACAATTGCGTGTTTTGGAAGTCTATGCTTACAATACCAATACACTAAAATATATACCTCGAAAGGCCATATAACCTTTCCTTTCATGCCTGACATTAATCCCCAGATAATCTCGTTTATAGTTAAAAGCCAAAACATGATTCGATAATTGGTTCCATCTGTTCCTTTCTTGCTAAAGGCCTCTATCCCGAAGGCAACAGTAACTATCCCGGAGAAATCGGATAAAATCTGAAGTAACTGACCGGCCCCAGACAAATTTAAGGCATAGGCTTTCTGCCAATCACCTGCATAGCTAAAAACGCCCAGCTTAGATAAGTATATTCGAACACCAGCCCCTATTACATATAGAAAGAGCATGAATAATATTTTAGGCGATCGCCCTCTCATTTCTCTCGATCTAATATCCCTATTCCCACCCGTGGATTCTGGCAGTATTCCATATCCTATCCAAAAGGAAGCCAACCCTAATGAAGCATAAACCATTGCCAGATTGAGCCATTTTTGACCTAAAGGTATGGGCATGACTTCAGGATATACTTTGAGCCCGATACCGCCGATAATGAAATAAGCAATAAACATAAGTGATACTAAGATACCAGTATCAAAATAATCTTTATTTCTTTTCCACCTAACCATTCCTCCCGCTATAGCCACAACCAACATGACTATGCTGGATAACAGAAAACCAACCCAAGAGGTATCGAAGTCGATACCGCCAATGGCTATCGCGGATAAGCCGACAATGACCCCAGTTATTAAAGTAAAAGAAATATATAAAAGCTGTCCTCTATGAATGGGATGGAACAAAATGAAGTACCTCCAACATCTTGTTCAAACGGTTACGATAAGTATGATCTCTATGTGCCCGTTCGTAGGAAGCTATAGCTATCTTTTCCCGCTCCTCCGGATGTGCCAGGTAGTAATCTACCAACTCTTTCAACTCACGTCTAGTCCGATAGGTAATGATCTCTTCACCAGGGCAGAATAATTCCGGTAAACACTCCTTCCAGTCTGTAATCTGAAACGCGCCACATCCTGCTGCCTCGAATAGCCGACAATTCACACCCTCAATCTCAGCGTAATGTATTGTATTAATCACGATTTTAGCCGCGTTAAACGCCTTCGCCTTCTCTAGCTCCGCAACGAAGTGATTCTGAAACTTACCCCTCAGAGGGGAGTTAAGCCAGTGAGGAAAATTATCGCCCCATATACGTAAATCATACTCTACGAACTGTGATAGAATCTTGTCTCTCCAGGGATACATATTACCCGCTATCGCCAAATCACAGCCATACCGCCGTTGCTCTTGGGGCGAAAGCTCTATCCTATGATGCCATTTTGGGTTGCAGCATTCTGGAAGGTAATAAGCCGGTAGTTCTAACTTATCTTTTAGTATACGGACGATATAAGGTTCTTTGAAAAACAGTGCATCATAGGAAGAGGTGAGTATATACTGCCGCCCAAAATTGGCCAAATGATCTGGGAACCATAGCGCTACCTTAGCCCCGGATATGTCTTTTATAGCATCTATGACCCACGGTGGAATTGAATTATATGTGTTAAGTACAAAATCCGGCTTGATTTTGGTTACTAATCTCAAAAGGGGACGGTGAACCCTCTCCTCCATTTTGGGGAAGCCTCTGATAAGTAAAGATTCGATTTCCCTAAGTACGCGATCACCCCCTAGGGAACGAACCGGACGCAATCTGGGGAATAACTGCGATTCTTGATATGTAAAAACATCGTATCCCATATCACGAAACGTCTCAGAAATGTTGCGGGCAAACGAATCAGGGAACTGTCTCCCAATTACAAGTATTTTCACGCTACTCCCTCCAAGTGTTGGCGAATCAAGACCCCAACCTCTGGCTTATTTCCTCAAAAGGGCGAAAAGCCATTCTCCGAAGGGTCTCCAACCCCTTAGCGTCTAACGATGACACAATGCTGGAATCAAGCGATCGAACACAGCTACGTACAATGCTAATCAACTTTGTAATTATATCAGGCTCCTGAATGCCTATTGTTCTATTGCTCTGGCCCGTTTGCTTCATAAAATCATTGACCTTAAAGTGGTACGAAATTCCTATTGCTGGAATTCCCATAGCAGTCGCCGCAATCAAATGATGCATATTCATGCTAAGGTAAACCGAACTACCTTTTATATGATCAACCAAGTCCCGATAACCTCTGGGTCGACGCAAGTCAACATCTATACCCATCTTTTGTAAAAGACTCGCAACAATTCGACAAGCATCATAGTCCCCCACGTAAATAGTAGATGGTGAAAGCGAAACCTTACATCGTAACTCCTCAGCAAGTACTGCTAGCGCTTCAGCAACATCCAGATAAAACTTCCCTGAGGAGTATTGGATACTATGACGTCCTCCTGAAGATACCCAAGGAGAATACTGCTTCAAGGTAGCTCCAAGTACTAACCCGCCCGTCTGACGAACAAATCCAGGCCTTTGGAGGCAGACTTCAGGTGCGAGCAAGGCTGTATCTGCACAAAGAGAAACGCGTTTTAGCCCCAACTCTTTCAGAATTGTAACTGAAGATTCATCTCGTACATAGATCCAATCTATTAAATTAAGAGTACTATGAATAAGTCGACGAGAGATTTGATATCGAAAGGGTCCCAATGTTTGCCCAACTATGCCAACCTTCAACCCCAACTTTTTAGCCAAAAGCAGTTCAAAAACCCTTGATGGAAACGCGGTAAACCATAAGTCATTAAAATAGCCGCCTCCAGCTTGGATAAACACACCGTGGCTTTTGAATATATCACCCAATATCTGGATATTCTTATTTTTAGACCGGAATGTGTCCCGCGTTGATAACAATAGAGAAATCACCGATATCCAACTTAATGGTAAGTTAATTCGTGAATCACCCAATATCGCATGACTGGAATATACAGCTGAAACCCCGTGTTCCGACTTTGTCATAGTCGGGTCGTAGGACAAAATTGTGCACTCCGCCCCAGGAAACGCCTTCGAAACTGCAGCCAATGTTCCACTCAGAATCAGTTCATCGCCAAGGTTCCCATAACCCCAACCGCCGGAGATAAGAATGCGCATTTCGGCCTCCCGTTCAATCTCGACTTGTTATATGCTCACACTGCCATGCTTGGACTCCAACAGCATCTCTATTTGATTTCCTATAAACTAGAAACATATTCGCAAAGAGCTGACATCCATCCCCTCGGAACCGTGCCTATAGTTTCTCCCAGCGGAAACAGATTCATCTCTGAATTCTTCGGGCGCCTCGCTGGCCTCATAAATTGAAGGCTAGTAATAGGTTCAAATACTGATACAGTAACATTACTGGCGTGAAAAATTGTACTGGCAAACTCGTACCACGTCGTCGCCCCTTGATTCGTCACATGATAAATCCCAAAACACCCGCTCTCTACCAAATCCACGCACGCCCTCGCCAGATCCACCGTATAGGTCGGACATCCCCGCTGGTCATTCACCACCCGTATCGGCTCCCCGCGCTTCGCAAGCTCCAGCATGGTCGTGACGAAGTTTCTCCCGCCCTTCCCGAAAAGCCAGCTCGTCCTCACTATGAAGTAACGGTGCATGAGGGAGCGGACATAATTTTCGCCCCAGAGTTTGCTCTTGCCGTAGACGTTTATCGGGTTCGGGGTATCCCAGATCTCATACGGACCTTCTTTCTCGCCGTCGAATACGTAATCCGTGCTGATGTGCAGTAATACCGCGCCGGTAGCCTCACAGGCAAGCGCCAGGTTCCGCGGGCCAAGGCCGTTTACCCTCATCGCAACCTCGGGTTCGGACTCAGCCTTGTCCACGTCGGTATACGCCGCGCAGTTTACCACAATATCCGGCTTGAGTGCCGTAATAGCCGCCCGCACGGCCTGTATATCGGTAATATCCAGCGCCTTGTGGTCGGCCGCATGGACTTCATAATCCCGCCTTTGAAACTCGGCCACCATATCCTGGCCGAGCATTCCTTTGGCCCCAGTAATAAGCACCTTCATGCGAAACCCGTCTCCTACCCAGCCTGGCTCCTTATCGCATCTTCGTCGTCCAATCAAACCCTATGCTCGGGTCATCATAAGGCAAACGCTTCTCGTCGAGGTTATCCGGGTTATACGAAAGGGTAGTAAAATAGATTATGATTGCTGGCTTTTCCCCCAGAGTCCTGTACCCGTGGGCAACGCCTTTAGGTATCAGGAGAAGGATTGGGTTATCCTCGCCCATGTAAAACACGTTCGTTTCTCGGTATGTAGGTGAGTTCTCGCGCAGGTCATGCAGCACCACCTGCGCATTTCCCACCGGGAAGAACCAGATGTCGTCCTGATATTCATGGTAATGAAAAGCTTTTATCACACCCGGGTAGGTCTTCGACATCGAAACCTGGCCAAACCGTTCAAGCAGCCCATCATCATCCTGGAGTATCTCCTGGAAGAATCCCCGGTCATCAGGATGCCTTATGAGATTCTTTATCTTAACTCCTTCAATCATTTATATTCACCTCATATTTTCTAAAGAAAAATGGGTTCCATGCCCCATAGGGGGATCTCAGAAGCATTATATCAGAAAGTACTACCGCTGCCCGCTAAAAGAGGGGCAATGGTTTAACAAGCCATCCTGAGATTAACTTACAAGACCCAATTCCTTTAATTTTTCCTTTATTATTTCAGTTGTACTAGCCGACTTTTCTCTCAGTGAACAGCTGGAACTCAACAGTACTCGTCGCAGACTTTCATAACTTCTTTCAAGCTGCTCGAAGAGGCGAATCAACTGAGTTCCAGAGATAGTCTCTACATGAACTGAATAGTCTTCAATCCCTGCTGCTTTCATAAAGCCTTGAGCCTTATGTTCATAGAACACACCAATGACTGGGACACCGGCTTTCACAGAAAACACAATTGGATGATATCTGGCACTAACCATAGCAAACAACCTCGCTATGAGTGCCTGCTGCTGATACGCATCAATATTTCCTGGTAAGAGCTTAACCTTATTATCTTGGCCGATAGCATTTCTAATCTCTTCCAGTAAATGAGCATCGCTTTGTTTCCCAAACAATTGGGGTATTAACAAAATGCTATAGCCCTCGTTTACTAGATGAACCCCCAGTTCAACGAACGCCTTGAGGATTCGTTCGCCTAGATCGTTGTACCCTCGCCCATAGACAGGGTGCCATTTCAGGTCAGTCACTACCATGCCGACGCACTTGTCGTCTATTGCATAACAACCTTCGTCAGGCACGATATTTGGCTCAATAGTATTTTGTAGCGCTGAGTCAGCAGTTACCAATGCCTCCAATCCCAACTGATCCCTAAGGTACCCAGCAGAGATATCCTCACGGACAATAATACACTCAGTGTTTCTCAAAATCAGTTTTCGAAGCCAATTCAGGTACCTGTTTCGAAATGGTCCCATCGATGGCGCATAAAAGAAGAGTGGCTTCCTTTTTATGATTTTTGCCATGAATAAACGGTATAAGTATGGGAGGTCACGAAGCCTCCCGCCATACATGTCGCCTATACTTGGGCCACCGGGAGCATGGAAAACCACGTCTGCCTGCCTTAAGACTCTCAAGAATTCTCTGCCGCGCCGCGTTAATGACATTCTACCCCACGTAAGAATTGTAAATACCATATCTAAATAGATCAGCTTCCCCAGTCGCCACTCTGGATACAATCCCACCGTTTCTACCCGACTATCCCGAAATTCTTCGTCCAGCATTATCCTCATTGTCCTAATGGGAAGCCTACTAAATAATGAATCTACCATTGCTCTAACAGCAGCCTCGTCTCCCCGGTTCCACCAGTGAGCATGTAAGATTAAGACATTTAGCCCCTTAGCTGCCCCCGTTGACCTGGGCGCCCTCATCATCTGTCCATCCCCCTAGTGAGTCTGTCAAAATCGCTATCAACAACTCCAAGATAAACCTTATAAAATACCCTAAAATATATCTCTATTACCGTAAGAGGAAGCCTCTTTAGGAACCATCTCCCGAGTACTGATGAACCCATCCAGTGCCCTATCCGGACAATCCAGTTTGCTATACTGTTGCCAACCGAACATGGCAATTCATTAGATACCCTAACTCCTCTAGCGCAGATATTGACCTTTTTGAAATGAAGGAATATCCGCTGGCTCCTTACCACATCCCACGGTTTTAAAGGAGCTACTTCAACCATTCCTTTATCTTGTGCAATCCTAAGTAGATCCTCTCCTCTCTCAGACCGCGTTATCACAACGGATTCCCCGGCATTCTCATGTGCGATGACCTCCCGTAGCCATGCATCACCAAACGAGATATCTGCCTCCTCACATGTGACATCCGAGCAATATAGACACGCTGAAGGCGCAAAAAGCAAACTATCGTGAAACATGCGCCAGAGCAGTGTTCCCAAAGGAACGCTGCTTGTGGTCCCCGACTCTAGCTTGATGTTTACTCCACCAGGCCACCCATCGCCACGATATTTGAGATGTACCAATCTTTCTGGGTCGATCCCAAGCCTAGCGAACAGAAAACTCGTGCCATGAAAAGAATCGGTGTGCGAACAGAATAGCCCGAAACGTAATACTATTCTATCCTTCAATTGGGGGTATATCTTCTCAAGTTGACTAATCCCCAACAGATGACATGGTAAACCTACCACAGCAAAACTTCCTTCGCCTGCGTTAAGTATAGTTCGAAGTGCCACATTAGCCGGAACTGGACAATACTTCGAAGTTGAGGCCTCGACCATCTCGTCTTTTGTTCGTGCAATGAAAGGCTCCGGCTCCCAGGGAACCTCGCGCTTCATTCGCGTTACAAGTGCGCCATCTATTATCCCTTCCTCAAGGGCAAGAATCAGTAGTTGCGTCACCAGGCCTCCCGAGGCAGAATTGTAACGGATCTCCTTAATAGTGGAATGCCCTATATAACACTTACTGTATTCCCCTAGAAGGGGGATAGGCGATTCTTGGTCAATAAATCCCTCTCGTAGTACTTTATCCCCGAGCGTAATCCCCGGGCATACTTGCTTACACAGGCCACAATAGGTACATTTATCCTTATCTATAATAGGCAGGTATAACCCCTTACGGGTGTCGAGAACGATCGATATTGCACCTTTCCTGCATGCTACAGCACAAGTACCACAACCTGTACATTTTTGTCCCAAAACTACTTCCCTAATGGTTTCGCCTACCAGTCTCCCCCTGTATGACATACCTACCTACAACACCCTTCTATGCTTGTGCTCACAGGCACTATGAAATCCCTTATGGTCGATATAGAATTGAGTAGATAAGGGAATGCCGGAGACCTTCCCTTCATCATCCTAATCCTGTAGGTTACCTTTGTCCCTACGAAACCCCTCTTTCCCAGGACGACTCAAACTGCAAGCTGGGAGTCATCTCCGAGAAATAGCCTCAATGCCTGTCGTCCGTCGTTCGCCCTGCTTACATTTACATTCCTTCCGATGAGGCTATCCTCGATGCGCCCGACATCACACAGCCTGCAATCCTCAAGTACTACCGAATGCTCAATCGTCACATTACGAAGAATACTGCGGTCACCTATGGCGGTAAAAGGTCCGATGAAACAGTCTTCTATGATCACTCCTTCCCCGATTACCACGGGCCCGCGGATAATGCTCCTTATAACCTTTGCGCTCTTGGCTACTTCCGCCCTCCCGTTAACCTGGCTCTCGGGGCATATCTCGCCTTCAATGCGTCTGGTAGCAAACTCATCGAGCACCACACGGTTTGCTTCGAGGATATCATCCTTCTTCCCCGTATCGAGCCACCATCCCTCCAGGATCCTGGCATCCACCCTGGCCCCCATGTTCAAAAGCTCCTGAATGGCATCGGTGATCTCCAATTCCCCACGCCAGGAGGGTTTGATCCTGGAGATAGCCTCATGGATACGGCTTGAAAAGAGATAGACCCCTACAAGAGCAAGATTGCTCGGCGGCTCCTTGGGTTTCTCAATGAGCCTTACCACGCAGTTTTCCCCGTCGAGCACAGCTACGCCGAACTGCCTCGGGTCAGGGACTTCCTTGAGGAGGATCGTAGCTTCCCTCCCATTCTTCTTGAACTCCTCCACAAGGCCTGCAACGCCACCCTGTATCAGGTTATCCCCCAGGAACATCACAAACCTCTCATCCCCCAGGAACTCCCGGGCTGTCCTTACCGCATGAGCAAGCCCAGCAGGCTTATCCTGGAGTATGTAAGTTATCTTAACTCCCCAACGGGAGCCATCACCCACCGCAGCCTTCACGCTCTCGCCGGTCTCCGGACATATGATGATGCCGATGTCCTTTATCCCCGCCTCAACTACCTGGTCAATCACAAAGAAGAGGATCGGCTTATTGGCCACCGGCAAGAGCTGCTTTGCGGTGGTGTATGTGAGCGGCCGTAACCTTGTTCCCCTGCCGCCTGAAAGGATAAGGGCCTTCATGCCCAGACCATCTCCCGCTCCAGACTACATGCCAGGATAGCCGCCCAGCAACCATACAGCAGGTCTACGGTTCAGTGTCAGCCTGCGTATCCATTACTCCTTACCCCTTGGGCGGACCCGTTACTGAGGCGCTTCGTTGACTGTAGATCCTCTCGTAGTAGTTCTTATACTCCCCCGCTTTTATCCTGCGCCACCATGCCTCATTATCCTGGTACCAACGGACAAGCTCAGGCAGCACATCTAGCAGCCGGTATCTGGGCTTCCATCCCAACTCCTTCGAAATCTTCGTTGCATCAATCGCATATCGCCTGTCGTGGCCCGGCCTGTCGGGCACAAAGGTTATGAGGGATTCCGGCTTACCCAAGACTTCGAGCACTGCCCTTACCACATCTAGATTCTTCACCTCACAGCTTGCACCGATATTGTAGACCTCTCCCGCCTGCCCTCCCTGTATGACAAGATCTATGGCCCTGCAATGATCCTCCACGTGAATCCAATCTCTAACGTTCTGACCGTCCCCATACACGGGAAGAGGCTTGTCCTCGAGAGCGTTTGTTATCATAAGAGGAATCAGTTTCTCCGGGAACTGGTACGGCCCGTAGTTATTCGAGCACCGGGTTACAACGGAAGGAACCCCGTATGTCTTGTAGTATGCCCTTACCATCATATCGGCCGCGGCCTTGCTTGCCGCGTAAGGACTGTTCGGCCGCAGCAGGCTCTCCTCCGTAAACGGCGGGTCCGCCAGCCCAAGCGACCCATAAACCTCGTCAGTCGAAACCTGCACAAACTTGGATATGGCATGTTGTCTTGAAGCCTCGAGGAGCACCTGTGTGCCCTTTATGTTGGTGTCAAGAAACGGCGCGGGATCAAGGATGCTCCGGTCCACGTGGGATTCTGCTGCGAAGTTCACCACCAAATCAAAACGGTTTTCCCTGAACAAGGCGTCTACCAGCTCGCGATCAGCAATATCCCCCTTGATGAACGAGTAACGCGAATTCCCCTCAATATCCCGTAGGTTTTCAAGGTTCCCCGCATATGTCAGCTTATCCAGGTTAGTGACATGCCAGTCCGGATGGTTCCGTAGAGCATATCTTATGAAATTGCTCCCTATAAACCCCGCTCCCCCAGTGACAAGGATCCTCACCAAAGCACCCCTGCCCTTTCCCGTCGAGACAAACCTTCATCTCTTTGCTTCTCCGATGCTTCTCGCACCTTGCGGGCCCTCAGCACCTCAGTCACCTTTTTCAGATTCCCGCTCCGCCTTTTATCTGCTACAAGCACCACATCATCCGAGTTCACTATCACCAGGTCTTTCACGCCGAAGGCAACGAAGAGCTTGTCCCCCACCGAATTCTCAATGATATTCCCGTTTGCCTCGATAGCAATGGCCTCGCCCTTTATCACGTTGCCGTTCTCATCCTTATCGTAAATCCGCTCTAGGGCAGCCCAGGTCCCCACATCGTCCCAGCCGAAATCCCCGGGCACGACCAGAATGTTATTAGCCTTCTCAAGTAAGGCGTAGTCAATAGATCTGCGCTCCAGGGCAAGGAATTTCTCCCGGACCTCAGCGTCGTGCCCCCGTTGAAGCAAACCCTCGATTTCGCTCAATCCCTCATACAGGGCAGGAGCATACTCCCTAAACGCCTGCCTTATCGCAGACAGCTTCCATACGAATATCCCCGCATTCCAGAGGTGCTTGCCGTCCTTGAGAAACCTGAGGGCGTCGTCTACACCTGGCTTCTCGGTAAACCTCCTGACTCTATAGACCAAAGCCCCCTGTTTCTTGCATCCGCCAATCTCCTCCTGGCCTCGGACGCCTCCTTCTGCAAGCGGCTTCCCGCATTCTATATAGCCATACCCCTCTTCCGGCCGTGTGGGCCTAATCCCTATAGTCACCAGGTAGTCTCCTCCAGATGCTACCTCCACAGCATGCTGGAGGGTTTCAGCAAACCTCTCCTCATCCAGCACCACGTGGTCGCTCGGCAGCATGACCATAACAGCGTCCCTGATGCGCTGCCCCACATAGACCATGGCGTATCCCACCGCAGGGGCCGTGTCGCGGCTTGCCGGCTCTGTTATGAGGTTCTCTGGGGGAAGGGCCGGAAGCTGCGAGAGGACAAGCTCACCATAGTCAGGTCCGGTTATCACATATACGCCATTTACATCGTTCGTGACCTTCAGCGCCCGTTCGAAGGCCTGCTGGAGGAGGGTTCCCTTCCCCCACAAGTGAAGGAATTGCTTGGGCATTGAAGCAGTACTGCGAGGCCAAAACCTCTCGCCTTTCCCCCCAGCCATGATCACCGCGACAGTGCGCACGATGCATCCTCCTACAATCGAAAACCCTCGGGTCATGAGGATACGCCCAGCGCCGCCGGTCCCGCAAGCTGCCGTCCTCCTATTCCCGCCTACGCAGACTCACGGGCCGACATCCGGTCAGCCAGGCGGTCGAATGCACGCGTGGGACATGCGCGTCTTTCCCAGCAGGCACCTGACATAGTTGTAAGCAAACCCAATCTTGATTTCTCCCGTCGTGTCGAAACTCCTTCTCTCGTCTTCCTAAACAATGGGTGCAGGGGTGGACCAACTTGCCACCGTCCCTTCAGCGCCCTTCCCAGTGCGGGGAACCGAAAGGGCGCGCCACCGGAACAGGGCAGCACAGGCCCGTGTAGTCGCACGTCCTGCATCCTGTCCCACCCAGAGACGAGAAGCGTCCGCTTCGGATCCCGTGAACCCAGCGACACGTGTCCTCCTGGAACTTCCCGAGTTCGCGCGGGTTCTCCTCCACCGGTATCGCCGCCCCGTCCTAAGAGTCGAGGTCGTGGATCGCCAGCCCCGTGGGTTAGACCCATTGACTTGATGCTCCGGGAACACAGGCACAATTGGCTCCTGTCCTCTGGAACCGGCGGCTTTGGAGTTGACTCCCTCGATTTCGTAACAACGTCGACCCGGGACATACAGGCACACTCCGGCGTTGCATGGGAAGCGTAGGTTGCTGAGGCGAGAAAGCCCCGCGTGTCGACACGGAACAACTGGTACCTCGCCATGGCGTACAGCGGGACCTTCGGCAACGTGTCCTGCAAGGCGAGTTCACGAGGTTGTCCCGATCATCGTGGAATTTCACGTAGCGCACCCCCGCTTGATTTTTCATGCGTTTGCTGCCTCGCTCGTGGTGGTGTGGAGAACCTCGCCCTTAAGATGCATCCGCAGGAGCGGTAGTTCTCGGTAGCCTGCCACGCGTCGGAACCTCCGCTCTGCTTCCTGAAGCCCCGCCAGTGCCCACCTTAACACCTGGTTTCCGTTACGCCACCTCTTGACCCTGCGCGCGGTGGTCCTTGCTATTTCTATGGCCGACTCGATGGGATTCGTCGAACGTATGGTGCGCCGGAGAGCGCCTGTCAGCATGAGCCGGTTAATAGTGATCGTCTCCTCCAGACCCTCGCGCAGGCTTGCGGCGGCTCCAGGGTAGTTCTTCTCCAAAGAGTCTGCCAGTGCCTCAAGTGCTTTCCTAGCCATGTTGGCATCAGGCTCTGCCCAGGCGGCTGCAAGCTTGCGTTTCACCCAGGGGCGCTGTTCCTCAGGAAGATGGTCAAGAACGTTCCTCATCTTGTGCACCTGACACCTCTGGACGGGTACGTCATTCCCGAGCACGTCAGCCACTGCCCTGCGTAACGCCTTGGAGCCATCTATGACAACGAGCAGCCCATCCGTCTTAAGACCCCGCTCCGCCAGGTTGGTGACCAGCCCTTTGCATACCGAAGCATTCTCGGTGGCGCCCTCCCACAGCCCGAGTATGTGCTTCTTACCGTCAATGTCGATGCCAAGAGCGCAGACCGCCGTATGCTGCGCTACCTCGATCCCGTCGATGTATAGGACCACCAGGTCAATCCCATCCAGCGGCCTAGCCATAAGCTCAACCAGCGCCTCCTGCGTCATTCGGGCAAACCTGCGGCTTATCGAACTCTTGGAGATGCCGGATGCCTCCACATCACCCACATCCTCAAGCCCGAAAGCATAGTTGCGCGTGGATAGACCGTGCAGCATCGTCTCAAAGGCATGGCGCGTCAGGATCTCATCATTCTTGACTGCCTCGTATGACTCAAGCGCAACCTCCTTGCCGTCAACCGTACGGGCCCTGGGCCTTGAGACTCTCACCTCCCGCCCGCCCAGAACCACCGGCCTGCTTTCATGGCCATGCCTGGAAGCCTTCCTCCCCGGGTTGTGCTTGCCTTTCTTGCCGATCTTCTCCTCCAGCTCCCGCTCAAACAGCAGCTCCAGCGTGTTGAGCCCT
>ENA-UPSA01001118-UPSA01001118.1-bioreactor-metagenome-genome-assembly--contig:-NODE-1118-length-29754-cov-44.522913_pt1 | contig 29754 bp, 24 predicted proteins | sample MGYA00238183_ERZ773288 | MGnify/ENA primary metagenome ERZ773288 (study PRJEB29028, sample SAMN07631243) | bioreactor metagenome | isolation source: Switchgrass digestor | place: USA: Dartmouth... | reverse complement strand
TATAGAAATGCCGAAAACCCTTGCAAAACAAGGGTTTTCGGACAAATTGTGGCGGAGAGAGAGGGATTCGAACCCTCGGTACGCTATCAACGTACACACGATTTCCAGTCGTGCGCCTTAGACCAGCTCAGCCATCTCTCCATATACCCCTCACATAAATAAAGCCTTTCGGCTTTTATGTGATGCAAATATTCAATTCAATCACCCGATTATTATAACATGGATGAGCGAAAAAATGCAATAGCAAATATAAATTAAATATAATTTTCTATGCAGTAATATTATACCATCAAGTTAAAGTGCGAAGGTACTTCCATACAATAAAACAAAAGCCCATACGGGCTTTTATTTTATTGTATTTAATATTCACCAAAATCGTTTTATTGTAAAATTTCCCCTTCAGGTATCGGCTTTTTAAGAATGTCCTTTAAATCATCGAAAGGTATCTCAAACTCAAGAGGCTGATCCTTTGTATAATCCAATGACTGGAAGTATATTACGAGATTGTTTCCCTTTAGATAGAAACCCTGTCCTTCTTCTTCAATACCTTCAAACTCCCTGAGAGTCTCAATTCCCAGATTTTCAAACTTTTCTTTTATAAATGAGTTTATCTTTTCTTTGTATTTTTTGTTTTTAAACAATTCCGGCAGCATCATATCTTCAGCACTGTTCAAATCAAAGGTATATGTATCGATAATAACGTCGGTCATTTCACCTTCCATCTGGGATTCGATATAAAACTTAATACTAAGTTTTTCTTTGGATTTGTACGGAACTTCATATCTAACATTTGTAGTCTCTTTAATTCCCAAATCTTCACCAAGACCGCTCAGCTCTTTATACTGTTCTACTCTGTTTTTTATGGTTTCATTAACCTTATCTTCTATTCTCTTGTCAATTAAGTCCGTTACCTTTGGGTAACTAATACTCATGGTTGATTCTCCCTCTGAAAGCTGCTCGGATTGTGCCACTAATTGATATTTGTCAGTCAATTCGCTGGCCTGTAGCTTCTCCTTCTTATCACCGGAACACCCCACAAAAACAAAGGATAATAAAAGCATGCAAATCACTAACTTTTTCACCAAAATATCCCTCCACTTATTTTCAATTATTAATGTCTTTTTTAAAACATGTCCTCTATTACTATAACATATCTTTAAGAAAAATAAAATACAAAAAAACAGCAACAGAAATCTATTCTGAAGCTGCTTTTCATAATCTTTTTCGATACATATTCAATCTTCCTGAAAACTAGACAAGAATTTAATAGCCATAAATCCCAGGATAAATGCAGCTATGGATATCAGACCAAAGCTTATCCACCAAGGTACACCCGCACTTTCAGGAATTGCAGGTAATATTTTATCTTTAAAAATATCAGCTGTTGAGCCGAGTACAAATCCTATAATCGCACAATAAGTCTGATGGGGAAATGTATTCAAAGTCCACTCAATAGGTTTTGTAATAAGGAAAACTCCGATTAACGTCGCAATTCCCAACAAGCCTATGAAAACAATATCAAATCCGGTTATTGCCGCAAGCATTGTATCATACATACCCAGTACCAGCAGCATATGGGAGGTACTAATACCCGGAAGCACCAAAGCCAAAGCAATTATAATACCGGTAAGCAATAACATCAAATAATGGGTAATTCCAGAACCGATGCTAATATTGATGCTTCCTGCCGGAATAAATCCAATGGATATTACAATTATGAAACCAAGCAAGAAATATATACCTGAAGATATCCTCAATGAGGTTTCCTTTGTCTTTTTATACAACGCAGGAATTCCGCCGACTACCGCACCCAAGAAAAACACGGATACAGGCAAAGGAAATTTTTCCAGAAGCCATTTAATTAAAAATGAAAGGGAACAAATACCGGCACCCGCTCCGATACAAACCTTCACTAAAAATATCGTATTACCTTTTATATCTTTTAAAAAGTTACTGACTGCACTGATCAGCTTATCATAAATACCTAAAAGAATGGCCATTGTACCGCCACTTACTCCGGGAACGCTCATAGACGAGCCGATAATATACCCCTTTAATATTGTAAGCAAATCATCTTTAAAATTATTCTTCATCTGCTTAAATACACCTATTACGGTGTATTCCTCCTTTTAATCCATGATTTTTATGATAATAACAGCACTGAAATTATAGCATTATACACTGCCGGTGTCAAGTACAGGTCTTCTCATTCTATAGCTTGAGGAATCTGCCCTCCATCATTTGTGATAGGTCTCATTGTTCATAATCTTAAATGCCCTAAATACCTGTTCCAATAGTATAAGCCTTGTCAGCTGATGCGGAAAAGTCATGTCTGAAAGGGAGAGCCTCAAATCCGCCATACTCAAAAGCTCTTTGTCAATTCCCAATGAGCCCCCGATAACAAAGGTAATATGCGATTTGCCCGAAATAAAAAAAGAATTAAGCCTATCGGCAAAATCCGACGAATTCAGCTTTTCACCGCGAACATCCAGAATGATTAATACAGACCCCGGTTTAATTCTTTTTATGACCCTCTCGGCCTCCTTTTTCTTAACCTGTTCCTCCTGTAAACTGCTCAGGTTGTCCGGTGCCTGCTCGTCATTCACCTCAATCATTTCCAGTTCGCAAAATCTTGAAAGCCTTTTACTGTATTCATTTATGCCTTCCTTAAGATATTTTTCCTTTAATTTCCCTACTGCTATTACTGATATTTTCATGTGTCACACCAATCAAATATTTAAAGTTAAAATCCCCATTTCAATCACATCTCTACAACCCGGCCTACCCGGTCCCTTAACGCAACCGACAACCGAATATCCTTTTCGATATCTATGTTTTTTTCTCTCAAAATATTGCGTACGGTTTCATATGCCAACTCAGGAAAATTGTTTTCCCTGCTCAGATGCCCCAATAAGAAGTTTCTGGTTCCCTTCTCGGCCAAATATGCCACAACTTTTCCCGCCATTTCATTGGACAGATGCCCAAAATCCCCCAAAATCCTTTTTTTGAGAGGCCATGGATACGGACCTACCTTCAACATTTCCACATCATGGTTTGATTCAATCAAGAGCAAATCGCTCCCTTCGATGTGGGATAACAGTTCTCTGTTCATATGTCCGATATCGGTAGCGGTTGTTATTTTTCTGTTACCGATGAAAAAATTAAACCCCACCGGTTCGGCAGCATCGTGAGGTATAGGAAATGCCTTAATGACTATGTTACCTATTTCAAACTCTTTTCCTGTATCAAAATACATTTTATTTTTTAAATTTACGGGGCCAATGCTTTGTTCCATAGCTTCCCAGGTACTCTGATTTGCGTATATGGGAACATCAACCTTCCTCGATACTATACCCACCCCGCGAATATGGTCACTATGCTCATGGGACACTAAAACGGCACTTAACTCCGACGGCTTTTCACCAATTGTAGCAAGTGCTTCAAAAATCCTTTTACCGCTTAATCCCGTATCAATTAAAATTTTAGTTTTTCCATCCGAAATAAATATGGCATTGCCACTGCTTCCGCTATATAAGCTGCAAAACTTTATCATTTGTACGTTCCCTGTTCTAACCTTTCTTTCTTACTATGTCGGCACCAAGGCCCTTTAACTTTGCTTCCAGGTTTTCATATCCCCGGTCTATGTACTCTACATTATACACCTCAGTCACACCTTCTGCAACAAGACCTGCAATTACCATTGCCGCTCCTGCCCTAAGATCCGTTGCACGGACCGGTGCTCCCGACAGTCTGGGAACTCCTTCAATTACTGCCATCCTTCCTTCAACCTTTATGTTAGCTCCCATCCTTTTGAGCTCATCAACATATTGGAATCTGGAATCCCATATTCCCTCGGTTATGGTACTGGTTCCGTTTCCCCTGCAAAGCAAAACAGCTACAGGAGGATGGAGATCCGTTGGGAACCCGGGATACGGCAGAGTCTTAATGCTTACCTTGTCAATCCTGTCGGAACCGACAACCCTTACATAATCGCCGTCTCCTTCAACCCTCACGTTCATCTCGATAAGTTTTGCACTCAAGGACTCCACATGCCTGGGTATAATGTTTCTAACAGTTACATCTCCCATTGTGGCCGCCGCTGCTATCATAAACGTCCCTGCTTCAATCATATCCGGAATAATCGAATGGGTTGCCCCTCCCGGTAAGCTGGGTACTCCCTTTATTTTAATAACATCCGTTCCGGCACCTTTAATATTGGCACCCATGGCATTTAAAAAGTTCGCAACGTCAACTACATGAGGCTCCTTTGAAGCATTTTCGATGGTAGTAATTCCTTCAGCCTTTACCGCTGCCAGCATTATGTTTATGGTTGCTCCGACACTTACCACGTCCAAATATATTTGGCAGCCTGTTAACTTTTCAGCCTCCAGCTTTACGGTTCCATGGTCAATTTCAACCTTTGCACCCAATGCCTCAAAACCTTTTATATGCTGATCAATCGGCCTAAAACCAAAGTCACATCCTCCGGGCATTGAAACTTCTGCTTTTTTAAATCTACCCAAAAGAGCTCCCATCAAATAATAGGACGCTCTAAGTTTCTTTACCATATCATATGTGGCAACATTCGATTTCAAATTTTGAGCATCTATATAAAGAGTTTCTTTATCCTCAAACGTAATATCGGCACCCAATTCTCCCAAAATATCGGCAAGTACCTTAACATCACTGATATTTGGTACATTCTCTATCCTGCAGGGTCCATCCACCAAAATGGCAGCCGGAATAACCGCAACAGCAGAATTTTTAGCACCGCTTATATAAACTTCGCCTCTTAGAGGCTTCCCCCCTGTTATAAACAATTTATCCAATTAATCCCCCACCTGCCAATTATTACTTTGAATAAGCAAAAGCTCTTCTTAGATTATACTACTAAATTAGAATAATTTACACAATAATTTTTTAATCTTGCCATTTCTCATATTCTAATCGGATTAATCCGAAGTCTATTCAATTTCATCCCCATCATAGGCATTAAAGTACTTTTTGACCTTATTTCCGTAACTCTCAATTTCAACACACCATACCGGAATACCGTCCGTTTCTCTTCTGCCATCATCTCGTTCAGAATTTTTAAAGCCCAGCTCAATTTTATTTATTGCAATATCTTTTATTATTTCATGATTTTTTAACAATACCTGATATACCGGCATAACCTTTTTGCTGTTTTTTATACTGTCAACCTTCTGATATCTGCACACAATCTCTAAATAATCCTCCGATAAATTCACGGTAATATGGTTTTCAACAACCCAAAAATCCCTGTATTTTTGCCTGAAAACGTAAGTTTCCGTTCCCTCGTTCTCATGTTCCACAAAGTCGATTTTAAAATCCAATACCGGTAATTCCGTCCCCTTAAGAAGTTTCTCAACATAGCCCAATACTTTATCCGGATTGTTTAAGCCGGATAAAGCCTCTTCCGGCTCGAAGTTTTTGAATACAAAGCTGTATTCATCTAAAAATCTCAATTCCCTTCCGTTTCTTTCAATATAACCTTGTTCCAACAATTCATCAATAACCGTTTCTTCTCCAAAGATATTTTGGACAAGCCTCATGCGGTCAAAACTCATCTTTTTATAAGTAAGGTTTCCCACACTCCCGTTATAATCCGATATATTGCAGTTTACTTCAACACCTCTTTCTTTAAGAGCAAGCTTTGCGTTGGAAATAATCTCCTTTGTAACTTTATTTCCCTTTAATTCACTTATTATTGTGGCACTAAGAAAAACATTCAAAAGGACAAAAATTAAAATAAGAATGTTCTTCGCTCTCGACCAATCCATGGTTATCCTCCCTGTTCCAGTCTTTCTCTCATTTTGACAATGTACTTTTTACCCTCCATGTTTTCGATACACCAGACTGGTTTTAGGACCTGACTTTGGGTTGAATACTTAACCTCATAAACAATGTTTATATCCCGAATAGAAAACTCATTGCGGTCCAATCCTTCGTTAGCGGCAAAAACATCATCAAACATATATTCAAATTTAACATTAAGATTCAATTTTTCATTTCCCTTTTCAAAGTCCTTTAAAAGCCAATAACAGTTTAATACCCTCTTGCTGTTTACATCTATGGTAATGGCATGATTTAAGTTTTTCCCGTCCTTATTGTTTATTTTATAATCTTCAAGAGCTATCGGTCTGTCTCCGAATTTGTAATCAAAGGTAAAGGTATAATAATTTTGATTTCTTGTTATTCCCGAAAGATATATATCCACTCCCGGAGAAATCAACTCTTCCCTGCTTTTAATAAAATTCAGTGCCTTGTTTAAGGCTTCACTTTCACTGCCCTTATCATTATTGTCGATTACATAAAGATATCTGTATTCCAATAATCCATCCCTGTATATCCTATACATGTTGCTGAGATTTTGAAATACTATAACATTATAGACATCGATATTTTTCATATACTCATCATGATCTTCACCAAGAATAATCTTTGCCATATCGTCCAATTCTTCGCTTGTGTATGTATTTTTAATTTTATCGGGAACATTGCAAACAAGACTTTTAAACTCCCTGTAGCTGTTGCCCTTTGCCACTATCAAAGCATCCGGACTCAAATAGTCATACACATAGTTTGAAACAAATTCTTTAACAATATTGTAGCCGTCTCCGTCTTCCTCGTACAGCTCATTTATTATGTTATCATAATCGTTAATATGCAATCCTTTTTGTTCAAAGGGCATAATGTATTTATTTACACTGGAACCATTGTAAACATATATTGTTATATTTCGATTAATATTTTCCGACGGAAGAATTGCCATTTTGTAAATACCGCCGGGTTTAAAATCGGAATCCGGATTGACATTCAGAAATGCTGCCAGAAGCTCCGTACTTATATTGGTCTTAAACTCAAATACGAAGGATTTCTTTAATACTACCTCTCCCCAATATTCCCTATTGAATTCTCCTTGATGGGTAATGCCTTTTTTCGTGAGCAGGTTGCTGATGTAACCCCTTGCTTCATCCCACAGCGAGGAATAATACCTGTGACCTTCATCAATTACCCAATGGGGATTTTCATATCCCTCTGTAACTACAATCCTGTAAGGCTTAAAAAAATACCCGATATTATATGTGGTACCATATTTATTTTTATTGAAAAAATCCCATAAAAAATTAGTAGGCACTCTCTGATTCTGATAATACCAAAGGATACCTACCTGTATAAAACTCGTTATAACCAGTAAAAACAATATGTACAACTTAAATCTTTCACGATTTAATCTTCTCACATATACCAAACCTTTATTCTCCGAATAGAACATTCAACATATCTGTAATTCTTAAAAATCCTCTTTTAATTGAATCCTTTACACTCTTTTCAAGCAATGTAACAGTGAAAGTGTTTACCTGTAGATTATCACCGGGCTTTAGTACGACGTCTTTCTCATTTGAACCCTTATAAGCAACTATTCTAATCTTGTTGGCACCTTTCTTCGGAAGCTTGATCTCTTTCATGAAGAAACCTGAAGCTCCTATTTGCCACGTGTCTTCGCCGTCGATATTTTTAAAGGGTTCAAATTTTCCTGTCAACTCATTGTACATGAGAAGCTTTACTGTTATGTTTTCCTTATCCGAATTGCCACAAAGCACGTATGACTCTTTAAATGTTGTTTCATCGCCTTCGGGACGAGTTATGGTAACCAAAAACTGCTCCGTCTCCTGAGTATCTTTATTTACAAACACATCCGGAACATCATTCTGTGCTAGTGCATTAACGCATAAACAAATAGAAAACATAAAAACTAAAATCAAAGAAATCATTTTTTTCATCATTTTTAACACCTCTTAGCGGGATAAGTAATTTATTTTTATTCTACTACCCCTTTTACTACATAAATTATACTATAAAAGTGTTACAATACTGTTACACGGCATTTAAAATTCAGTTACATACAGGCAGTTTTACTGTAACCTCAGTACCTTTCCCCAGTTCACTGGAAACGGATATCTTTCCGTTATGTGCCTCAACTATTTCCTTTGCAATCGCAAGTCCAAGACCTGTTCCGCCCATTTCCCTGGAACGTGCCTTGTCGGTCCTGTAAAACCTCTCAAATACCCTGTCAAGATCCTCCTTGGGAATTCCGATACCCGAATCCGCTACCTTTACATAAACATCCCCATACATCTTTCCGATATATACCATTATTTTACCCTCAACGGGAGTGTATTTTATGGCATTGGTAAGAATATTCAAAATCACCTGTTCTATACGGTCCTTGTCCCCCACTATATTTGATATTTCGCCGATGGTAAAACATTCCAATATCTGTTTCTTCTCATTTGATGAAAACCTGACTTTTTCCACACAGCTTTTCACCAGATCTTCAAACGAGAACTCCTGCATATTCCACTTCATTTGTTTATTATCCAGCCTTGAAAGCTGCAGAAGATCCTTAACCAACCTGGTCATCCTGTCTGCTTCGGAATTAATTACACCAAGAAACTTTTCTGCTGTTTCACGGTCTTCCAAAGCTCCGTCCAAAAGTGTCTCGGAATAGCTTTTTATTGAAGTCAAAGGAGTCCTCAACTCATGAGAAACATTTGCAACAAATTCTTTTCGCATATTCTCAAGCTTTTGCTCTTCAGTTATGTCATGAAGAACCGCAATTATACCTTCCGCATTGTTTTCTTTATCGGTAAACAACGCAAAACAGATCCTTACAAATTTTTCGCCAATATCGGTTATTACCTCTTTTGTGCTGTATTTTTCAAGATATTTAATTTCTTCTATTGAAACCCCCAGATCGTATTTTTTTGAAAAATCATTAAAATCCAGGGAAAACTCGTCTATTTTCAATATTCTCTTGGCGGCCGGGTTTATATGAATTACCGCTCCGTTTACATCAAAGGCTATTACCCCGTCGGTCATAAAGTTCAGTATCGTTTCAATTTTACTCTTCTCGCGGGATATCTGGTTCAAAGTGTTTTTTAGCTCTTTAGCCATAAAATTGAACGTTCTTGTAAGCTTTCCGATTTCATCATCGGATTTTACCTCCACTACCTGGTCAAAGTCCCCGGATGCCATCTTCCTTGCCTTATGCATAAGGTTAACTATAGGCACTGTTATGGTCTTCGAAAGGGCATATCCGAAAATCATGGATAAAATAACTGCGATAACAAAGCTCAGCCTTATTATCTTATTAAAAGCCCTCATCGCTCCTGCCCATTCTTCCCTGTCATACCTAAAATAAAGAACATAATCGGAATTTCCGATTCTTCGGGCATAATCAAAAAAGACCTTGTCACCGATCCTTATTAATTTCCCTTGATCTCCCGCCTTGCCGGCCAATACGGCAAGATAATTCCTTGAGCTTTGTATATCTTGACCCAAGGTTTCCCTATAGGGCATCCTCTCATCAGTATACAAAATTTCGTTGGTTTTCATATCGATAACCGTAAAGGATCTGAAATTGTTTATTGAGAATAAAGACATAGCATTAGCTTTGTTATTGGCCGTAAGGTATTCAAGAATCTCTTCTTTCTTAGGGTTTGCATTGCTGTCTATACCCCAATATTCAAATCCGTTCTCTATACCGGCTTTAAAAGTGTCATAGTAAAAATTTTCCACAAAATAGTTTAAGGAGATGCCTGCAGAAATCATCAAAACAAAGGTCAGCAATATAAATATTGTAACCAATCTCCACTGCAGGCTGCCTATTAGATTAAAACGCCTGAAATTCATACTTCATCCTCACACCACTAAGCATAAAACAACGATAATTTAATATTACTGGTTTATCTTGTTAAAATAGTACCCCACGCCTCTTTTGGTCATTATATAGCTTGGATTGCTCGGATCCTTTTCAATTTTTTCCCTGACCCTACGCACTGTAACATCCACCGTGCGGACATCTCCATAGTATTCATAACCCCAAACCTTTTCCAAAAGGCTTTCCCTTGAAAATATCTGTCCTTGCTGAAGGGCTAGGAACTTAACCAGTTCGAATTCCCTTAAGGTAAGCTCGATAACATTGCCGTCCCTTTTTACTTCATAATGTTCTATATCAATCTCCAAATCACCAAACTTTATATAGTTGCTTTGCTTCTTTTGCGTATCCGACAAATCAACCCTTCTTAAGTTGGCCTTAACCCTGGCCATTAGCTCCCTGGTACTGAAAGGCTTTGTTATATAGTCATCGGCACCCAACTCCAACCCCAAGACCTTGTCAACTTCCTCTTCTTTTGCTGTTATCATTATAATAGGCGTTGAAATAGTTTCCCGAAGTTTTCGGCATACAGTAAATCCATCCATTTTCGGAAGCATAATATCCAGCAATATTAAATCGGGCTTCTCACTGTGGGCCATTTCAATAGCCTGTTCTCCATCATAGGCCTCAACGCTGGTAAACCCTTCTTTTGTCAAATTAAATTTGAGTATATCTACAATGTTTTTTTCATCGTCAACTATAAGAATTTTTGCGCTCACAAAAAAACACCCCTTAATTAATAATAACAAGATGTCCTCACAATACTAATAACATTATAACATTAAATGCATAAAAAAGAACATATATTTTACGTCAATTACTCCATTTTATTCTATTGTGAATTTACAAGTCCATTTTTCCAAAATATTATTACATATTATTATACAAACAATGTTGATATTATTCCAGATTGTGTTATAATATAATAAGTAGTTGTCATATTATGTTATTCTGTTCAGCTAGTGGCTTTCTTGCAACTCGTCAAAACTTTATCAAAGGGGGCTGCAACTCATGTCAAAGGATTTTTTATTGGTTGTCATAACTAAAATGCACATCAGACTAAATGAGCTTATCGAAAAGAATGATTTTGACCTTTTATGTGAGGAAGTTCAGCTTTATAGCAGGCGGCTGGATAAATTTCTGTCTTACTACTATAAAGCGGTTGAGAGGAATCCTGAATTAGAATATAATTTAAAATTACTTGATAATGCCGTCAAATGCTCCGTCTGAGCATGAAAAGAGATAAATAATTTATTACATAATCAATTTAAATATTGGATTTAGGGGTATTAAATCAGAATCATGGATACAATTCTTAATATAACACTGCTGATTGATTTAGGGGAATACAAGACTTAAATAATGGGGCTCAATGCCCCTTTTAATTTTTCTGAAAATTCAACGGTATTAGATGACAAAAATTAAGGGGCTAATGCCCCTTTAACTCTTGTTTAAGATTAAATTCCACTATTTTGCGCTTTTTTATAAGTCGGAACAATAAGCTTGATATAATCACATATTCCTTCCGAATTTGTTACCATAACTTCTTTCAGACAATCCAGCTCTCTTAGCAGCATTGCCATATCTATATGAATCGGCTTGGCGACAAATATCTTGTTATTTTTTGTAGCCTGCAGCCCTTCTTCATTCAGCAGCAATTCTTCATAAAGCTTTTCTCCCGGTCTCAAACCGGTATACTTAATTTTAATGTCCACATCCGGTTCAAATCCAGAAAGTTTAATAAGATTTCTGGCAAGATCAGCGATTTTAACCGGTTCACCCATATCAAGCACAAATATTTCTCCTCCCTTGGCCATTGCTCCGGCCTCTATCACCAGCTGAACAGCCTCCGGAATTGTCATAAAGAAGCGGGTTACTTCAGGATGCGTAACAGTAACCGGTCCTCCCTGAGCAATCTGCTTTTTAAATAGCGGAATTACACTTCCGTTACTTCCGAGAACATTTCCGAACCTAACTGCCACATATTCGGTTTTGCTGACTCTATTCAAAGACTGTATTATCATTTCAGCAATTCTCTTCGTTGCTCCCATTATATTCGTGGGATTTACAGCCTTATCGGTAGAGATCAGTACAAACCTTTTTGTTCCGTTCTCATCAGCACATTTTGCAACATTCAATGTTCCAAACACATTATTCTTAATAGCCTCAGTCGGATTGGCCTCCATCAACGGAACATGCTTGTGGGCCGCCGCATGGAAAACAACGTCCGGTTTATATTGTCTGAATATATTTTCCAGTCTTTGCTTTTCTCTTATATTGGCAATTATGGTCTCCAGCTTCAACTCAGGATGCTTGTACAATAGCTCGTTCTGTATTTCGTAAGCGTTGTTTTCGTAATTATCCAATATAATCAGGCATTTAGGAGAAAAACCTGCTATCTGCCTGCACAGCTCCGATCCAATTGATCCTCCGCCTCCGGTTACCATAACAACCTGATTCTTCAGATAGGACGAAACCTCTTCTATGTCCAGATTCACCGGTTCCCTTCCTAAAAGGTCTTCAATGTCAACATCCCTGACTTTCTGCATAACAACAGACTCGTCAATAAGCTGTGACACCGACGGAAGTATTTTTACCTTGCAGCTGGTTTTTGAACAACCGCTGTATATATCATTTATTTTTTTACGGGTAGCAGAAGGCATCGCAATTATTACCTCGTCTATCTGCCTTTTCTCTACCACATTGAGAACCTCTTTCGTACTTCCAACGATAGGAACGCCGCTCAGCTTCTTTCCTATCTTCATTTCGTCATCATCAAGTATTGCGACAGGAGTACTTTTGAGCTCCGGATGCGAGCGCAGCTCTTTTACAACTATTGAACCTGCATCTCCGCCGCCAATAATGAGGACCCGTTTATAATTCCTGAATGTAAAAACTTCGCCTTTAGAAATCCTCCTAATCAGCCTGTATGCAAATCTTACTCCGGCAATCAAGAAAATATCCGTCAACAAGCATATCAGGAATACTCCCCTTGGCACAGGCATCCGTACCATATAAACATAAGTTATCATTAAGAGATTTCCCAATATGGATGACAGCATTATCATAGCTGTCTCGTATATTCCGACATACTTCCATAGGCTGTTATAAAGTTTAAAGGCCATGAATACACAGATCTTGATGATTGTAGAAACAATAGCAAACTTTATAATATATTCTGAAACTTGTTCTGGGATTTTTTCGAAATTAAAATCGAATCTTAAAAAGTATGCTAGAGCCAGTGATACATTAATTAATATTACATCGATAGCAATTAAGCCGTATGAGATGATTTTGCGTTTCATAATACCTCCCCGAATTACCCCATTCTTACGATTTTTTTATATATTCAGATCCTCTATGACTATAATACCATAATCAGTTAAACATTTAAAGAGTAATTTTTCTACATAATTCTGTATAATATTACACAATTTTTAGTATTAATATATTACAAATTTGGCGTAGAATATACCGATAGAAGTAAGCATATTATTGGGGATCAAGGAACTTGTGAAACCGTAAGACTTTTAATAACCAAGTCCTTATCTATGCGAAGCCTCACCGAGTAACCTTCATTGTTTATGTCTTTCGATGTCAGTTCTATTTCTGCCGTGAATACACCCGTACCGTTCTTTTCAAATTTTTGATACTTATTATGGTAATTAATTAACCGGTACGACACCTCTTGAACATCATTCTCTAAAGCCAATTCCAGTTTATACTTTTTCCCTTTCTCAAGTTCAATGTCCCGGGTCTGAATTGCTCCTGCACCGGATTTATCAATTTGCTTCGCAACAATAAGCCCATTTTGAATCCTGATATCTGCATTGTCCGGAGTTAGATTCCTCCACTGGTCGGGTATACCATCGGAGTTTATGTCTATTTCATTAACAGTAAGAAACGCCTGGTTATTTATTTTATTTAAGGCTTCGACCCCAATATTGCTATTCAAATAAACCATTTTTTCTATAACTTCCAAGGTTGCAGCACCGAATACAAAAGGATTCATATTTCTGTCATTTATAATTGTGGCCTCCTTAATAACTTCCAACCCCTGGTCAATGTATTTTTTTGCGTTTTGAACATCATTTTTATTTATATAAGCCTTGGCAATCTCGTAGCACGCATCGGCTTTCATTTTCCACTGCCTTTCCGCAAAGGGTCGTAACTCAATAGCCCGGTCGATCATCTCCAATCCCCGGTCAAACTCCGACATTTTCAAACTCAGGAGCCCGGCCTTTTCAGCCGTTGAAACATTGTATTTATCTATTTTATAAGCATCTTCCCTGAGTTTTCTTGCAAGTGCAAGCTCATCTCTTGTTATACTTTCCTGGGATAAAAGCTGTTCGCAGTATTTTATCTTATAACCGGAATTAAAGCTGTCAAAGGATACTGCTTTTTTTATACTTTCAAGGGCCATCTCTATATTTCCCTCGGACATATATTGTTCACTCTTTTTTTCATAGTGGGCAGCCATTGCGAAGGCCATTGGAACAGCCATTACCAATAGCGAAACAATAACCAATGCGATGCAATTTACATTAAATCGCTTCAGGTTGTTAATCCTGTACAACAAACGGTTTTTATTCCCTTCCTCCAGCTCCTTTTTATCCAAAACCGCCTTTTCATGCCTGCTGCTTGAGTTGAATAATGCCATAACCGTCCACAACAGAATATACACAGAGGAAATGGACAGGTCAAAATCCAACATTGAGTGTGCAAACATTGTGAATATCGATACCAATAATGTAATCTGCAGAATTTTTTGGGCGTCATCCATGTCCTTTTTGTATACCCGTTCCGTAATAAACTGCACAAGAATCGATGCAATAAGCATTATAAAAATCAGGACACCCACGATACCGGTTTCTGCAGCTACCTGCACAATGTACGAATGGGGCTGTGTTGACCAGTAGAGGTAGGATTGGTAGGAAAAGGTTAAAACAGACCACGCACCCCCGCCTGCCCCTAAAAACCAATGATCTTTAAATATCCCCAGCCCGTCTTGAATAAACTGCATCCTGGCTAAAAAACTCTTGGATTGAAACAGGTTCGAAAACCTTCCCATTACCGAATTCGGCATATATTTATACGCCAGTGTAAGTTTTTTAACGGTTTTATTGTTTTTTGGAGATACTATTTTGGCATTATCCAAAAAAATATCGGATTCAGAAGAAGTATTGGTAAACTGTATGACAATCAATCTACTGTCTTCAGGAACCGTAAACGGAATTTCAACCTTTTCAACATTCCCGATATTTTTCTTGCTTATGCTTTGTAGCCTTGTACCCGTATTAAACATTATGTCCCTTTTATTTTTAGTGGTTATTCTTACTTCAAAGGAATTTTCTTCATCACCTTCAGCCCTAGAAGCATCAACCTCCAACCTATACTCCTTTCCAGGCACTAATTGGATATTCTTTACCGTATAATACCCAGTTTTGCTATCAGAGGATTTACTCCTCAAAACCAGTGTATTTGGGATGTTTATAAACAGCACCGATGCAACAACTACTGCTGCAAAGGGTACTAGGAGAAAAGCGGGCTTTATTTTAAGCTTAAACTTTGATTTCCCTGCCAGCCATGAAATCAAAAACTCCAACATTAAGAATATAGCAATGTAAACCAAAACCCCTATTACAACCCTTGCCCAAAGATTGGAACTTAGAAATTTAACCCCGCGGCCAATCAGCAACGATACGGCACTGGACAGGGCTGTATTTATGCTTAGCATGGAAACCTTTAATTTATATCCCCGGGGAATAAATAAAATGTACAGCAATAGTAAAAAGGGCACAAGAATCAACACACCCCGGCTAAGAGTCAAGAGCAATGTAACGGATAAAACCGTGCTGCACGCCCCCAAAACCATTCTCTGCCACCGTTTTTCCGATATTACCGACAATGCTAATGAAATAAAGACAGCCACCAATAAATACACAGCCAGTGCATTAGGGTACTGAATAGTGGAATGAATACGGCCGTCCACGTATAAACCGAAGAATTCCACCGGGATATGCAAGGATTTAAAGAGGCTATTAGCCATATCCACAAATCTTCCGCCTACAGAACTGTCCAGACCAATAATACTAAGTCCCATTGCGGCAGCAACAACCGTCCACAAAACTGCAATTCTGCTTCTTTGATCCTTTGCAAGATCGGTTATCATAATAAATATACAAAAGAACATACAGTACTTGAGCCATTCTGATATTGCCAGTCTGTAGCTAACCGACATTATTATTGAAACAAAATACACAACCGCAAGACCCAAAGAAGCGTACTCCATTGGTGTACTTATAAACTTACCGTCCTTCGTTAAATATTTCATAACCCAGAACAGTGCAAAAGAAATTAAGACAAATACCTCTGCAGGGAACTGCTCCGCTTCAAAATACAGCCCCCTGACAAAGGGAGTATAAAACACTGCCATAAGATTTAAAATCAATAATACGGTTTTAAAAGCTTTATATTTATTGTTTCGATTCTCTATGTTCCTATTTTGTTTTTTTACTGATTTTTTCGGCGTTTTTTTCTTTGAAACCACTTTAAGTCATCCTCCTGAACCCATTAAGCAAAACTTTTTATGCAGCTCGCCTGTGTCTGACTACACTGATACTACTCATATTCTGTTTTACAAATACCACAAGTATTCCCATTACCAACCCGCACATACCCGATACGGCAACATTAAGTTTCCTGTTCGGTGCGGCGGGGCTTGTCGGAACCATTGCCTCCGATATGACAACTATACTGGACTTGCCTATTTCTGTCGACTGCTTGATCATCAACTCTTTATATTCGTGCTGATATGCTTGATAAGCCTGTTTTGAAAGCTCTAGCTCCAAGTTTAACTCATCAAACTCCTGCTGTTTTTCAGCATATTCGGCCTGTATAACCTCAATCTCCTTTTGACTTTCTAAGATGGCCTGTTCCATGTTTTCTCTTGAAGCTTCCAAATTCGCCAACTGTATTTCCAATTGATTTAAGCTGTTGGACAGCTCTACATATATCAGGTTAACTTCCTCATTCGACAGCTTTATGTCAGACCTTGTGCTCAGGTTCAGCCCAGCTCCATACCCAACTATATCCGGTAGCAAATCCTCACCGTAAAAGGTGCTGTTGGTTGTCAAAGTCTTCGGTGTTTGAGAAAGCAGACTCTTTGCCTTCTTAATAGATCTTCTCGTATTTTCTTCATCCACCTTCGTTTGTGCAAGAGAAGTTTTAAACTCCGTAACCTGAGTAAGTTTGGATTCTAACTCCAACTTAAGCTCCTCCGGGCTACGGGGCTTGGATATAAAATTCTTGATTTTTTCCGATGCATTTTCCAAATTTTCTTTTTCCTTTTGCATCTGAGTCTCAATAATCTCTGCAGAACCCTCAGCCTGCTTTTTATTCGTATCCGAGACGAACCTAGTATACCGCTCGCTTAAAATATTGGCAATTTGGGCCGCAACCTCAGCATTTTTATCCCGAACCTTTACAGTAATAAGGTTTGTATTCTTTATTGCCTCAACCGTAATTTTATCGGAAATCGACTTTAATGACAAGTCTTTTAAATTCATTTCTTCCTTAATATACTGCAAAATAGCAGGAGCCTTAATTTGCTCCCGGTACGTACCGATGGACATTTCCGGATATGCCGCTATTGCATTAACTAATGAAGAAAACTCATTTATTGCTTTAGCATTTGCATTTGTTTGCGATATAGGCGATATCATTAACGTCGTTTCTGCTTCATACACCGGTTCCAATATAAATAGATTAACAATCAGACCAATAACAATACATATTGCAGTCAGACCCAAAATAGTCGTTCTGCCCTTTATTATGGTTTCAATAATTTCTCTAGTGCTCATTTCTTCCATAGTATGACCTCCGTTACTATAACGTACATTTTTTATTGCCGTATTATTACTAAATCCCGTGCTACACTTGAAAGACAATATACTAGAGCCCTATATAACTTTACAAAACCTATTGTATAAAAACAAAAAGTCTCTGTCAAATGTAATATATATTTATTTATCCAGTTACTCCCTTTATTGTTTTTTATATGTTATTTAATGAATAATTATAAGAACTTATTACCCGTCCACAGAAATGTTCATATTATACTATTTTTAGATTGGACATTATATGTATAAGACATTGAAAAAATATAAGAGAAGAGTCCTCCGCTAAGGAAGACTCTTCAATTTTTAAGATAATCTTAGTCTTTAAGTTTAGCTTTCTTGTCTTTGAAGGTGTTAATAACATTGTCATGTTCATCAGAGATATAGAATACTTTGTCTTTTGTTGATACCTTGTAATCGCCGGATTCTATATCATCTACATCAAATTTAATGAATATATATTTGCTTGATGTAGCTGTTACAACATTGCCATTTGTATCAAATGTCAAATCACCATTACCATCAACAGTAACACATACAACTGTGTAGTCTTTTCCTGCTACCAATGTATTTCCTTTTCTGTCAGTTACAACAAGGTCAGTTGCTGCCAAGTTACCAAGAACAACTTCTTCATCAAATTCTATTTTGATTCCGTAAACTGAACCCGCTACTGGCTTGATATCTTTGAAGCTTGGAGCGTATTTGTCTTTGAAGTTAATACCTTCAAGAGTACCAGGTTCTAAATACATTCCAGTGTCAGACTGTATTTTACCTTCAACTATCTCAAGTTTGTAACCATCAACATCCGACGGATCTTCGGGTTTTACACCACTTTGGAGTGTACCTGTAATAATTGATTTACCGTCTTCATATTTGTATGAAATACCTCCAAGTGGTTTTTTCTCGTTGCCTTTAATAACTATAAAGCCGTTTGCAGGATATCTTGAGAGTTTCTTGTCAATGACAATTTCAATCTTGTCTGCACTTATAAGACTTACTTCTGTCACTTTAGGATCATCTTCTTTTACTATAGTTTTTGTCAAGTATTCTATGCCTTCTCCCCAAGCGTTAACAGAATTACCAGCTTTATCTGCAACTCTAGCTATTAATTCTAAATTTTCTGCAGATCCCCCAAGCTTATCTTTCTTGAAGGTTATTTTAACTTTCTTTCCATCGGAACCGAACATTGCAAGTGTAACGCCTTCCGGAAGTGCTTTTCCATCTAATCTATAGTTGTCTTTGTTAAGAACTGATCCGTCTCCACTTGTCTTCATTTCTTCATTAAATGTAGCATATATGATTGTATTGTCGCCATCTTCCAAGTATGTTGCTTCAACAAGTTCCGGAGCAGTTTTATCAGTTACTTCAAACTCAAGAGTTACAGCATTCATTCTGTTCTTGGATACTGATGAATCACGAATATCCTTGATGTCGATTGTATAAGTTCCACCGGATAATTTAGCATCTAACTGAATAGTAGCCTGCTTATCTTCGCTGCTATAATCGATATCAGAAATTGTAGCATCTACTTCTTCTCCACCCTTTTTAATGGTGTAGTTGTCAGCATCTTCTGCATCAGCTTTTTCCACGTCTTCATCAAAGGTAACTACTATTTTGTCTTCTGCTTCAGCCTCTACCTTTGTTGCTACAGGTGCTTGATTATCAGCAACTACTGTAGCTGTAAGTTTAGCGTCTTCTGCCATTTCGTTGCCCCATGCATCTACTATAGCTGCATCGTCAACTTCTTTAAGAACAGTTACTGTTACGTTTCCTTCAGGAAGCAGATATACTTTGTCTGATTCATTTGCACTTTCAAAGTATAATGTGTATACCTTATTGTCGGAAGTTTCAACTTTATTTGGCTTCCAAGCTGAATATGTGTGATAGAAGTAATCAACTGTAAGAGTTGCTTCTTCACCATAGAAACCGTCTCTGTAAACAGCCTTGTTAAACTCGATTTCAACCTTGTTCTGGCTAGCTGTTTTAATTGTAGCAACAGGAGCAGTTGTATCTTTCACATACTCAACATCGAAGGTTTTCGGTAATATTGAGAAATCAGCATAGTCCTTATAGCCTTTAACTCTTATCTTATAAGTTCCTTCGCTCAATGAACTTACTCCAAGAGTTACCGACAATACTCTTCCACTGTCAGATAACTTGGATTCCGATACACCATAAGTTCCGTCATTGATCGAAATTTCTGCGTCATCAGTCTCCTGAACGGGTTCTGTAAACACAACTTCAAAGCTGTTAGGTCCTGTCAATGAAGCAGATTCAGCTTCCGGCAATGTTCTGTCTAAAGCTGTAACTTTTTCAGTTACTTCTGTCTCAAGACCAGCACCTGTGTTAACTGTTACTTCTAATTCCTCTCCCTGTTCAGCTTTATCTTCCAGTAACAATGTTACTGATGTATTGTCTTCTGAAATTGTAGCTGATTTAATTGTCTTACCATCAACTGAATAGTTGTCTTTTTCATCAGCTTTTCCAGATTCTACTTCACCGTTGAAATCAATAACGATTTCAATGAGGTTGTTCATTGATATTTTTTCTACTAAGAGTTCAGCAGGCTGAACTATAACCTTAACAGTTGCTTTTACATCTTTGTATCCTTCGATAGATCCTTCAATTGTCTGTTCGCCAACTTCTGAAGTATTAACTGTCGGCCATGTTACAGGAAGTTTAGCTGTTGTATCGTCAACATAAGTTACTTCTACTTCTGTAGGAAGTACAGGAGTTTCATTAATTGTAACTTTTACGTCTTCCAAAGCTCCTACTTCTTTGATTTCTTTCTTAAGAACACCTACTTCGATAGCAAGGTTCTTATCAACATAACCGATTTCAGCTAAATATTCGATAACTGTCTTGCCGCTATCTTTGTAAACAGCCTGCAAAGCTGAGAATGCAATACCAACCATTGAATCTCTGTTGATTCCTGCATTGCTGTTGAAGAGCTGAGCCTGAGCTTCTGTCAAGCCACCGAATTTGCTCAAATCGAAAGCAGCATTGTCATATGTGAAGTCTCCATCGTAACCCAACTGTTGAAGGATTAATGAACAGAAAGCTTTTCCGTTCAAGTCTGCAGTCGGAGCAAATGTTCCGTCCGGCAAACCTTTAACATAACCCTTTTCAACTGCGTAAGCTACTTGTCTTTGTGCCCAATCTGCGATGTCTGCAGCATCCTTAAATTTAGCTGCAAGCTTAGCAGCAGCATCTGCTGCATCCATCTGTAATGCTTCTTCTTCTTGACCGAACAATCTGAGGAGCATTACAACTCCTGTCTGTCTGTCAAGTTTTCCGCCTAAGTTAGGCTCATATGTTGTTGTTGATGTGCCCTTGTACAAGCCAAGCTTATACAAAATTTCTGCTTCATTTTCATAAGTGTATGAACCTTCAGCAGCAAATGATGGCACCATGAAAGTTGTAATCATAGCGATTGCAACTACTACTGCCAACAATTTTTTGAGATTTTTCATACTCTCAAATCCTCCTTGTAAGTTTTTTTTTGGGAAGCAGGCTTTAAATATTGAAGCCAGGCTACGCCTTATCCCTTTGTGTCTTAACCTGACCTATCTTGCATTTTGATCAAGACTGGCGCAACTAGCCTATCTTGAATTCAAACCTATTATACCATCGGCATTTTGGCGAGTCAACAATTTGAATTTAAGTGTAAAGAAACTGTAACAAAATTGAAACAAACTATTTTCAAGGCATGAACAGGAAAATTGGTATTTTTCCATAGTCATTATTATACTATAAAATTGAATAAATTGAAACTATTTTTTAGGAAATATTGATAAGATATATGTCAATCAACACCGTACACTCACATAGGAAAAGCCGGTTTGCACCGGCTTTTCTACGCTGTAAGGCAATACTATTGATTTAAGAGGTTTCTTTCTGCCATTTCAATCGCTTTCTTAACTATATTACCACAGTCTCTTGAGCTTACCGATCCCCAGCCCTCAGTGGCAACGGTATTATAAACCCCAAGTTCCTTTGCGATTTCTTCCTTAAGTCTTTCTGACATCATTCCTCTGTTTCTGCTCATTGTATTTGCCTCCTTTTTTGAAGCAATATTAATTGCTTCAAAAATAATGCGTTCAATATTATTATCTTCAATTTTTAAATAATAATTTGATGCAATTTTTTCAAAGATCAAATTAATAAAAATGCGGTTACCTATTTGGTTATATTCTAATATACTGTATTAGGTTAACGCATTTTAGTCCCGAAAAGATAAAACTATCATATCAAATTAAAGATTGTAGTTAGTATTTAATTTTTTAGTCAGGGTGATAATTATGCCAATGTCTACAAGAGAACTATTTGCAAGGCTCATAAAGTGTGAAGCCGGCGGAGAGGGAATTGACGGAATGAAAGCAGTCGCTACAGTTGTCATGAACCGCGTTCATGTAGCTTATGGAGAATATTTGAGAGTCTGTCAGGGAGATCTTCGCAAAGTTATATTTCAGCCTTGGCAGTTTACATGTGCCATGGAAACCGTTTATGGTGAAGTAAATCCCCAGACAATATGGTCATGCAATCCGGAACAGATTCATTACGATGTTGCCGACTGGGCATTGGCTGGAAATAAGCTTCCGGGAATAGGAGAATGTCTCTGGTATTACAATCCGTTCAGTCCCAGTTGCAGTAACTTTTTTCCCAAAACGGGTACAGGGAAATTTGTAACAAGGATTAACCAACACTGTTTTTACAATCCAACCCCCCTCTACGCCGAAACATAATATTTTTTCATAAGTTAGGCAATAAATTCAGTATTTAAGGAGGATATCATGAATAATTCCATCAACCAAAACCAATATTTCCTACCTTGCGAATATATGCGCCAAATGCAAACCATGTATCCCCAAACCGGTACACAGGTTTCACCGTCGGCGGCAGTCATCCCCCAATTACCGACGGGCTATCCTTCAGGACCTGCATATTCTCCCATGCCATCACAGGTACAACAGGCAGTCCAACAGACAGCTTCTGTTGATGCATTGGAAACCAGTCTTGAAACAGTAGAAAGCATCGCATATACGCAAGGATACCTTAAACAGCACATCGGTGAAAGAGTTAAGGTAGAGTTTCTTATCGGCACCAATATGCTTGTAGACAGAGAAGGTACCTTGATAGACGTAGGTGCCAGTTATATTGTCATACGGGAAGTGGATACCGATGATCTTTTGATGGCAGACTTGTATTCAATCAAGTTTGTCAGGTTCTATTATTAAAACTAATTATATCAGAACTATATATAGGAGTTTGATAAACGAAATTCCTATATTATAAGGAAAGAGTTGATTCGGATATTCAACTCTTTCCAAACATACCTTTATTTTAGGTTTATTTTATAGCGAGTGTGTTTATACATGATGTGGCCGATTTATTGCTTTATAATTTTTGACCTCACTTTTATCTATACCTTCCATATTTAACATCCATGTTTCATTATATTCTATAAGGTTTTGACGGTCTGGATATTTCACTCAATGCCTTGGATGCTTCCATATCAAACCTGAAATCTGACGCTATGTCTCCTAATGCGAGCATACCGACAATCTGGTTGTTGTCCACTACAGGAACCCTTCTTATCTGCTGTTCTGCCATTATCCTTGTAACCTCATCAATTTCCATATCCGGTGAAACCGTTGTTACCTGTGAGGTCATTACATCTTGAACTTTAGTATCTTTTGGAGATTTACCGTGGGCCACATTTCTTACTACAATATCCCTATCGGTTACTATTCCGACAACTTGACCGTTATCATACACCGGAATGGAACCTACATTGTGTTTCTGCATCAGCTGGGCAACTTCAACCATATTTGTATCAGGGTTAACATATGCAACGGTCTTTGTCATTTTATCTTTAACCTTCATCTAGATCATCTCCTTATTTTTAATTCAATTTTATTTTCTCCTCAAAAGTTTATTTAATTAATGAAATTTGTGCTACAGATGTATTTGGGTGCATATTATCTAAATCCGGCATATTATTAGTATAGAAAAATATGAAAGAAGCGTTTTAGAATTTACAAAACATGCTAATGTATTACCGTAATTTACTATTATAAACTCGGGGATTACTGTTTATAATAGGTCCTTAAAATGCTATAATTAAAATTAAACATATCTTGAAGGATTGATTTTATGCACTCAAAACATAAAAAGATAACTTTCATCATGATACTATTAATAGTTTTTGTTTCCATAATCCATTTTACGGATATTTATACTTTTTGGCGCCACGTATTTTACAACAAGGACGATTTAAACATATTTATCGATTTTGTAAACCCTCAGGTTCGTTTTGTTTCATCGGAGCCTTCCAATAATGTATATTTTAAGGCTGTGGTAAAGGATAACTCGGGTAATCCGGTTCCCGATATATTAATAGACTTTACCGACAGCAACGGTATGGGGAAAATAATGCCTCAAAGCTCAAAAACGAACCGTATGGGCGAATGTATTGCTTCATACATTCCTCCATATTATTATGACAACGCTAATAAAACATCTGTCGATATCACCGCATCCATAGCAGGAACGGCTAGAAGCGACCGGTTGCAATTTGAGCTTGTTCCCATACCTATTGTATTTGTCCACGGTTATCAGGAAACTCCCAATGTATTTGACAATTTAAATGAATTTCTTACTTCCAAAGGCTACAGCTGCAGCTCAATAAACTACGATTCCACCCAAGGTGTAGAAGCTGCGGCAAAGGAGCTTAATGTCTTTATACAGGAGCAAAAAAAGGAATACATGGACAGGGGTATATTGGTTAACAGGTTTGACTTGATTACACACAGCATGGGCGGATTGGTAGCCAGATACTATTCCGGAGGCAAGGATTATATTAAAAATGACGATATAAATAAAATTATATTCCTCTCCGTTCCTCATAAAGGCTCCATACTTGCTTCCATCGCCGAAGAATATTTTAATGACAAATCAATAAAAAATCTGATGCCCGATGATGAGCTGTTTACAAAAACATTTGCAGAAATGATAAACGGCGGACTCAATAGATCGATTCAGGTCGGAAATATTCTGAGCCAGTATGATGAGGTGGTTACAGAAGAAAACGCAAGTCTTGAGGAATGGGGTATCAAAACGGAAATATTCAGCGTTGGAGAAAACAGCTTTACTGTGGATAATCTGCTGAGCGGCAATATCCTCGATGCTCCAAACCACAAAGGCATATTAAATAACAAAAGGGTTTTCGAGCGTATTATGGAGATGCTGAATTCCGACTTATCCCATCCAGATACTTTGAAAAAGTAAGCTTTAAAAGTTGTTAAAATAAAAAAGCATATAAAAGATAACGTATATCCACAAACATCCACAGGCCTGTGGATAACCTTTTTATACACTAACACATAAAAACCCTTGTTTTATGCAGTGTCCAGGACTTATATACAAAAGTGCAAATAATAATGTGAATTAACTGTGGATAAATAAATATATTATCCACAGTTAAAACTATATCTTAACTTTGTCACGATAATGAAAACTACCCCTATAAGAAAATTAATACTTGAACCAGATAATAATATAATATCTAATAGATTTTCATACTTATATCAAATGAATGTACTGAATGTGTGAGACCTCCGACGGAAATTATATCTACGCCTGTGCAGGCAATATCATAGATTGTATCGATATTTACATTTCCCGATGCCTCGGTTATCGCATTACCATTTACTATTTTAACAGCTTCTTTCATTTTGTCAAGTCCCATATTGTCTAACATTATTATATCTGCTTTTCCATCTATTGCCTCCCTGACTTGTTCCAGGGTTTCGGTTTCAACCTCTATCTTTAAAGTGTGGGGTATTCTTTCCCTCACGCGCTCAATTGCTTTTTTTATCCCACCGGCTGCCTTAATATGATTGTCCTTTATCAATACCCCGTCTGAGAGGCTAAACCTGTGATTATATCCACCTCCAACCCTTACTGCATATTTCTCCAATATCCTGAGTCCGGGAGTGGTCTTCCTCGTATCAACCACTTTTGCAGGCAATCCTTCAATTCTGTCCACAAGCTTTCTTGTGGCAGTTGCAATTCCGGAAAGTCTCTGAAGAAGGTTTAACGCTGTTCTTTCCGCCTTTAAAATTGCTCTTGTATTACCCTTTATTGTTGCGATGGTATCGCCATATTTCACCCGCTGGCCTTCTTCAACATGCTTTTCAAACACAATTGTGTCATCAAGAAGCATAAAGACTCTCTTTGCCACATCCAGCCCGGCTATTACACCTTCATCCTTGGCGATCAGTACAGCTTGCGATTCCGATGTCTCATCTATAATATTGTCCGTCGTAATGTCTCCTGAAGGAATATCCTCCTTTAACGCATTCATTATTATTCTATCTATATCCGTTATATATTTCATTAACTTGCACCATCCTTATTAGTATGTACTAAATTTTTCTTTTTATTATATTTCTTTTCCAATTTTTATCGTCCCGCTCTTGATAATCCCGTCTGAAATGAGCACCGCGGCTTTCTTTACGTTCAAGAGCCGATTCAATTACAAGCTTGGACAGAAGCACGATGTTTTGAATCTCATAATGGCGTATATTAGTGTTTTTCATGTCTTTTATAATCTCATAGTAGGTGTCAACCTTCTGCTTTGCTTTTTCCAGTCCCTCTTTATCTCTGGTTATCCCGACATATTTGGTCATGGTCTCTTTTATATCCTGCTTTATTTCTTCCGTATCTACGTTTTTAGCACATCTGCCGGTTTCAACCTTTAGATTTATACTCTTCTGTCTTTTTTCGCATTTACTTATAAGGCTGTCAATTTCCGTACCAATTTTATGCCCGAATACCAGGCCTTCCAGAAGAGAATTGCTGGCCAACCGGTTTGCACCGTGGATTCCGTTACAAGCAGTCTCTCCACATGCAAAAAAGCCCTTTATATTGGTACGTCCCCAAACATCCGTCCTGATTCCACCCATGCAATAGTGCTCGGCGGGAGCCACAGGAATATAATCCTTTGACATATCTATTCCATAGCTCATACAGGTTTTATAAATGTTAGGAAACCTATGCTCCAAGTAATCCCTTCCTTTAAAGGTTATGTCGAGATAAACATGGTCGGATTTAGTCTTCTTCATTTCGCTGAAAATAGACCTTGAGACAATATCCCTGGGAGCTAACTCGTTAAGCTCATGATATTTGGGCATGAACCTTTCGCCGTGTATGTTTTTTAAAAGTGCACCTTCTCCCCTGACTGCTTCGGAAATTAAAAAGCTCTTGTTTTCCGGATGGAATAATACTGTCGGATGAAATTGGATAAATTCCAAATCCATCAATTCAGCCCCGGCCCGGTATGCAAGGCAAACACCGTCTCCTGTTGCCACCTCAGGATTTGTTGTATTTAAATACAATTGCCCGAAACCGCCGGTAGCACAAACCACCACATCGGCCAAATATAAAATATATGCGTCCTTATCCTCATCATAAGCCAATACGCCTTTACAGACATTGTTTTCGGTTACCAGGTCCAAGGCAAAGGTTCTTTCTTTTATTACCACATTATCCCTTGTTTTTACTATCGATATCAGTTTGTCGCAAACCTCTTTGCCGGTTGTATCCCCGGCATGTATTATCCGGTTTTTGCTGTGAGCTCCTTCTCTCGAAAGGCAAAGCTCATTTTTACTCTTTCTGTCAAATTCAACTCCAAACTTACATAAGGCATCTATATTTTCTGCTGCTTCTTTTACAAGAACCCATACGCTTTCCTCATTACATAAACCGGCACCGGCATAAATCGTATCCTTAAAATGCAGTTCGGGAGAATCTCCCTTGTCAAGCGAAACAGCTATACCTCCCTGGGCAAGAACGGAATTACTTATTTCTATGCTCTCCTTTGTCAATATGGCTATGCTATATTTTTCAGGTATTTCAAGGGCAGTGTAAACTCCTGCTATACCGCTTCCGATGATAACTACATCATGATTTTCTATGATTAAGTCTTTTGTATCAAAATCCACTAAATACCTATATACATCCAAATGGATACTTCCTCCCTAATAAATTATATGTGTAGCAACATAATTTCGTGAAGTTGTGTTTTATGAAAACCCTTTAAGGTACTAGCTAATTTGCAGCATCCGATCCAGAGACTCTTTGGCTTTTAATCTGATGCCTTCATCCAGGTTAATCTCGTATTTCATCTCATTAAGGGCATCATAGACGCTTTTTAATGAAGTCTTTTTCATATTAGGGCATATAAGACCTTTTGAAAGCAAATAAAAGGTCTTGTCCGGATTATCCTTTTTAAGCTGATAAAGAACTCCCATTTCCGTACCGATTATAAATTTCGAGCTTTCCGACTGCTTTGCATAGTCTATTATCTGCTTTGTGCTGCCCACAAAGTCTGCCGCTTCAGCAATTTCCTTTTGGCACTCAGGATGGACGAGCAGCAATGCATCCGGATGTATTTCCCTGACTTCCTTTACCTCAGACATGCTGACCCTGTGATGAGTTATGCAATATCCATTCCACAAAATTATATTTTTTTCAGGCACCATTTTTGCGACATAACTTCCCAGATTCTGATCGGGAACAAACAGAATATCTTTTTCCTTAATGGATTTTACAACTTTTACGGCATTAGAAGAGGTACAGCATATATCGCTTTCAGCCTTAACCTCTGCCGATGAATTTATATAGCATACAACCACGGCCCCCGGATGTTTTTCCTTTTCTTTTCTCAAGGCATCCGCAGTCACCATATCCGCCATAGGGCAACCCGCATCAATCTCGGGCAGCAGAACTGTCTTATCCGGCGAGAGTATTTTCGCACTTTCCGCCATAAAATGAACACCGCAAAAAACTATAATATCTTTGTCGTTTTCTGCACAATATTGACTTAAAGCCAGTGAATCCCCTATAACATCTGCAACCTCCTGCACATCATCAACTTGATAGTTGTGTGCAACAATAACGGCGTTTTTTTCTTTTTTCAATTGTAATATTTTTTCCTTCAAATCATTGCTATTCAACGTAATTACCCACCTATAAGTTAATCTAAATACTTTTAATAATTTTAATACTTTAGTTGTGTTTTGTAAAGGATATAGCAGACAAAATAGTCCAAAATCCTCATTAAAATATTAAAAAATGCCGGCAACAAAAAAAGCGGTAAAGACTGGCAATACCGCTTAATTCTATATCTTATACAGGTTCAATTATTTTTTTACCGATTCCATTCCATGCTCAATTATTTCAAAAAATCTTACGCCCGCCGGGGTTATGGAGAATACCTCTAAAATCACCCCAAAGCAAAGGGCCAATGAAAACATGTTTTGTTTAAAATAGACCAATATCAAATTGACAATAAGCCAAACCACGATATAAACCATTGACAACATTTTGAACTTTTTGATTTCTTCTTCTTTTGTTATAGGCCTGTTCGGATTATCGGCAGGCGCCCATTTTAAAAGAGAAGCTGATGAGATTATGAAGGATAATATTACAAACACCATTATAGAAACTTCATTCCACATGTGAGCCGAGTATTTTGAAATCACCGCTGATAGAATAAACAGCCCCAGGGAAACCGATATACATCTTCCGTATGTATGCATATGATATCCCCCGGCAATAGTCCTAAGCAACACAAAAGCAGCCGCTATCGTCAAAGACGGAAGTATTGTCCCCGTTATAAGGGCTAATAAGAGTAAAAGCAAACCTTTAACTATAGCACCTATTACAACCTGCAAACCAAAGTAGTAGATCCTCCGGTTTTCATGATTACCCTTCATCTGCTTCATTAAATAGTTTGCTCCCTTGTAGGATAAAGCATTAATAAACCTCATTCCATCAACTCCCCTCTTTTTTATTTCTATAGAATAATTATACTATATCTAAGAAATATCTTCCATTATTTTTTGGGGGACGGGGCAATTTTTGTTCATTTTTATAGAAATTACTCAAAATTAGTGGTATAATTTTGTATGGGGTGGTTAACAAATGGCAAGATTACCAAGAGTAATTAGTCAAACAGGATTATACCATGTTATTTTCAGAGGTATATGTCGTCAAAACATATTTGAAGAATTGCAGGATTATGAAAAAATGCTTGAATTAATTGTG
>ENA-UPSA01001117-UPSA01001117.1-bioreactor-metagenome-genome-assembly--contig:-NODE-1117-length-29768-cov-14.990206_pt1 | contig 29768 bp, 23 predicted proteins | sample MGYA00238183_ERZ773288 | MGnify/ENA primary metagenome ERZ773288 (study PRJEB29028, sample SAMN07631243) | bioreactor metagenome | isolation source: Switchgrass digestor | place: USA: Dartmouth... | reverse complement strand
AGGTGTGAGCTTTGGCTCAACTTCTTTTTACACCATTATATAGACTTAATCTTATTTACAATATTTACTTTATCAAACATTAATCTTAATAATGGATTAAATATTTTAACTAACTTTATCTTTTTACCATGAGCCTCTGCAATAAGCCTAACCATTTCACTTGTCTTAACATACTCAGCATTCTGAGGAAAAAAGGTTCCTCTTTCTTCATTATCTATCACTAAACGAACAAACTCGCAAAGATTATCAATATGAAGCATACTGCGTTCATTATCATAATCAGGGAATATAGGAAGAATTCTTGCTGCTTTAGCAAGTTTTGAATAATTGCCTTTTGAACCTTTACCATAAATCATTGGAGGCCTTAGAATAACTACTTGGAAATCTTCACCTTCTAAAACCTTTATACCTTCTTCTGCTTGTAACTTGCTGTCTCCGTAAAAATTGCTGGGATTTGCTTTAGTATTTCCATCAATAACCCAGTTTGAACTTCTACTATCGCCGTATACTATAATGCTACTCATGAAAATAAACTGCTTAACTCCCTCAGACTTTGCTTTTTTAGCAGTTTCTATTGCTAAATCACGATTCACTCTATAATATAGTTCTTTCATTTTCGGATCAGAAGATACATGTGCAATCCCAGCCACATGGAACACAACATCAAAACCGGAAAAATCTTTCTGTCTCCACCCATCTCCTATCATATCAACTGTATCTACATGATATTTATCCGGATACTTGTTCAACCATTTCTCGACGCTTGTCCCAACGTAGCTGTTGGCCCCAGTAATAAGTATTCTTTTCATCCTGAAATAGTCTCCTTATACGATGTTTCTTTCTCCAATCTACCTGTTCCGCCTTCAACAACTCCGTCATGTTTCAGTACGCTCACGATTGTTCTGAAAAAACATTTAATGTCCATTTTAAAACTCAAATTTTTTACATATTCCCCGTCCAATTTTGCCTTTATCTCAATGGGAAGTTCATCCCTTCCATTAATCTGCGCCCATCCCGTAAGCCCAGGTCTAATATCATTAGCACCGTACTTGTCTCTTTCTTCAATAAGATCATATTGATTCCAAAGTGCCGGCCGGGGACCGATAATACTCATATGTCCAACTAGTATGTTCCAAATCTGGGGTAGTTCATCTAGGCTTGTCTTTCTGAGAATTTTCCCCACCCTTGTTATCCACTGTTCAGGATTCTCCAATAAATGGGTCGGTGTATCTTTAGGTGTGTCAATTCTCATGGTACGAAATTTTAACATGTTAAAATGACTCTTATTGATTCCAACCCTTTTTTGCTTAAACAGTACCGGGCCTTTTGAGTCTATTTTTATAGCTACGGCTATAATCAAAAATATGGGAGACAGTATAAGAAGAGCTAGAAAAGAGAGAACTATATCTGATAACCTTTTTATTTTTAAATAAGACATGATGACCCCCCATATAAAAAGCTGCTAATTTTATCTGATGTATTTTCTATATATCTCCTTTATTTGCTGTACTTCCTCATCATTAAACCTTGAGTAAACTAGCTGTTTAGCCTGTTCCTTTTCCTCTACACTTATGCCGCCTTTGAGCATGGACTTAAGCAATGCTATATCTCCTGGCGATAATTTACGTAAAACCAATAACGCCGCTTTTATTCTATCTTCCACTGTCACGCGGTTTTTTATTGCCTCTATGTCATCAACTGTAAATGCAGGTAACTTTACATTATTTTCTTTATCTTCACCTTTATCTGTTTTCGCTTGCCCTTGATTTATATTATCATGTTTTTCTTCAACAAAAATGTCTTCAGACCTGCTATTATCCACGTTTTCAGTCTTACTAGAATTACTAAGCTTATTACTACCGTTATTTCTTTCTGCATTACCTTTCTCTTCATCATTTAATGCAGTAACTACTTCTGAAGCTGGTTTACCTGAATCAGTATTATTTATTACAGTATTTTCTTCTGTTCCAGATTCCTTTGCTACCGGTGTATCAATTTTATCCTGTTCTTCTACCTCTTCTATTTCAACATGCTCTTCTGTGGGTTCTATTTCTATGTCATCTTCCGGAGTTTCTTTTAAAACGTCTTCTATTTCCGCTTCATCCAATAAATCTAATTCCGGTATGTCTATCATGCTTTCAATAGCCACATCAAGAAGTTTATTTCCAACCATATTCAGCACATAAACGCCTACTGCCAATGCTACAACTATAAAAATGGTTATATAAATAATTACCTTTTTCATAACTTATCTAATAAACAGAAGTACTGTATATTCTTTTTCTCAAGTTCTTCACAACATTCGGGATTCCATGTTATAACAACTCTATTCCCATCTTGATTCTTGTTTAATATTTTATGAATTTCTTCCAAGTTATTCAACACCATATACTCTGTGCCATGATGGTCCAGCTTTGATTTTAATACACTAAATACCTCATCTTTCTTTCCGTACAGCATTATGTTCTTGCCCTCATACCTTTCAATAACCTCATTAATGACGCCTTCCAACCGGTTTAAATAATTAATCGAAGATACAATATAGCTGTACGTTACTGTAGTTAATCTCTTAATACCTTCAGGGGTAAGTATATACTTGATTTTTCTGGGTGTAAGCCTCTCCATCTTTATAAAGCCTTTTTTTACAAGGCGTTTAAGCAGTATGTTAACCATACCCAGGGAAAGGCCGGTGTTTTTTGCTATATCACGCTGTGTAGATGTACTATCCTGTTCTATTTGTCTTAATACATCAATTTCGCTCATATATGCACCTGGAAAATATGATAAATAAAAAAAGGCATAGCTCTGCTATATTGAACCTCATAGGGTTCAATTCCACATTCAGCTATGACCATCGGTTACATCCGGGCGGGCCGAAACACCGCCTGATATAACTGCGAATCCTCTTATGTTCAGCATTTGAACAATTAAATTATATATCAGGATTACTATCGTGTCAACTTTTAAAGTAACATTTTGGTATAAAATGTTATTATATGGCATCATAATCAATATAACGTCGTAAAATCAATATTAAGGTGAAATAAAAAGGGCGGCAATTTACCGCCCTTTTTCATCAAAAGCTCTTGCATATCAATAATTAAACATCCTGTATATAATTGCTGCTGCCTCTGCCCTGGTGGTCTTTCCTTTGGGATCCATCATGTTGCCAGGTTTTCCTGTTATGATTCCATCCCTTACCGCTGCTGCTACTGCCGTTCTGGCCCATGTGGCAATATTATTGTTATCATCAAATGTCAGGAAATCATATATCCTTCTGGGAGCGTCTTCACCTAAAGCCCGGAATATAATAGCAGCCATCTCTTCCCTGGTTATGAGCCCATCGGGCCTGAAGGTGCCGTCAGTATAACCTGTAATAATTCCCGCTTTTTCAGCCGAAGCCACATATGGAGCATACCATGCGTCAGCAGGAACATCACTGAAATTAGACTTAAGGGTTTCATCCACCAGGTTCATGGCAACCGTTACCATCTTGGCAAATTCAGCCCTTGTCACATTGCCCTGCGGGTCATATATGCCGGTAGGTCTGCCGCTGATTATTCCCTTGGCGGCCATGGACTCAATATATGAAGCTGCCCAGAAATTCGGCTTAATGTCGCTGAAGGTTACTTTTATTGACTTAATGATGTATTTGCTGAAATGGATGGTTTCAAATACTACCATTCCTGTATCCGGATCGTATTTACCAGACATGTTCTTTACAGTGCCGTCATCTGCCAGGTAAAGAACCGTGATATTATCCGGGTCTTCTCCGCGCTTTAACGTATAAGGTATGGAAACGGTAACCTTCTTGTTAAAGTTGCTGATGAGAGTCTCATTACCAGAAACATCCATGAGGATTACATTGAAGTCATAAACCGGCGTACCTGCCTCTATGAGCTGTTTCTGCTCTTCTGACAATCCTTCAAGGGTTGAAGTGTCAACTTTTCTGCTCTGGATTATAATAGAAGCCTCATCCTCAACATCAACGAAATCCGGCTCAACAGTAAGCGAAGCAACTCCTGAGGCAAACACTACTTTATCAATACCACTACTCTTTACATCTGACAAGAGTGCCGCAGGCAATTCTACTTTTACGTCTTCGGCCTCTGCCTCAATATCCAGTTTTATCTTTGATTCAACAGTGCCCTTTATACCGTTCTCACTCAGCTTATTATTAAATGCCGTTGCAGTATTTGCAGCATCCTCAGCTTTTGCAAGTATCGCACTTAATGAAGCACTGTCTATTTTAGCCGATGCAACGCCGTCATCAACCTGGGCAGTCAAATTTACACTACCTATTCTCTCTACTACCTTACCGGCAGTTTCAATAACAGCTTTTCTTATGTCAATATTAGCTTTACCTGCATTTTCAGTATTGCCAATAACCTTGCCTGTAGATTCAATCACTTCATTAACAATATTTACAGCTTTACTGTTATCGGTAATATTGTCAATAAGCTTGTCCACCGCTTTTACCGCGTTATTTACTTCTGTTGCAACTACCGTTGTTACATCTTTTGGACCTGCTGCGGTATTTCCGATATTGCCAATCATTTCGCTTAATGCCATTGCAGCATCATAAGAACTCTGTGCATTGGTTATGTTTGCCGCTGCTGCCGCCACTTTTCCTATAAGTTCAGCTGCCTTGGCAATGATTTGAGCCTTGACACCTTCATCTGCCGATTTTTCTGCCGCTTCCACAGCATTCTTGATGACCAATGCCACGGAAGCCGCGTTGGAAGCTGTAGCCTGGTCAGTTTTTCCTTCAATGTGACCGCTTATGGTGTCTATTATTTCTGCTATCTTTTCGGCAGCTTCCTGGTCAACCTTTTCACCGGCGGTAATATCTCCGATTTCGTTGGCGCCGTCAATTATTATATCTGTTGGCGCACCTCCGCCAGTACCGCCGGGGCCACTGGGTCCGCTGGGTCCTCCAGTATCAATTGTCGGCTCCTTATAGAGGTTATAGAGTTCCAGGATAAATATGGCATCTTCCAGGCTGATGTTATACTGGTCCATATTCCGGTTTAATTTTTCTGCAACTTCATCCACTTTCTGGTTAAGGTTTATTTCCAGAATAAGCTCCAGTAACCTGCTGTCCACACCAAACTTGTTGCCCAGGCGTGCAGCCACATCACCATAACGCACAAATTCATTTCTTGAATTTAAGGTAAATACTTCTACGGACTGGTTAAGAAAAGCTACCAATACTTCTCCTTCAGTGGCACCGTCATCCAGGCCAAGAATTGGCCTTATCCAATCCCTCGTTATTATATCCCTGTATATGTTATAGTAACTGGTAACTACTGCTTTATTATTAACAAGCTTTTGAATGATTGTCCTGAGAGAATGGCTTGCAAGCTTTCCATCACCTGGAGTGGAGCTGTCTGCAACAAGATCTGCTTTCCCTATAAGAGTAAGCTCATCCATGATCTTGTTATAAATAGTATCCACACCAACAGGGCTGCCATCGCTGGCTTCTGCCACGGCAAAATCCCACAGGTTCTTTAAGATAATACCCTTGTCCGCATCGGAAAGACTGTTAAGTTCCGCTGCCACTGTCTTCAGGTCCCTGCTGTCTGCAAAGACTATTCCCGAGAAGGCTTGTACAATAAAAAAGCATACAGCAAGAATCAGGCAAAACAGTTTTTTCACTAAAATCGCCCCCTTTTACATGTAATATTAAATATCAAACTAATTTTAATTATACTAGCATTGGCAATAAATTACAATTGGTATATATATTTTTTTATACCGGCTTTACTTATTTTTTCCTTCTGATTTCCCTGACCATGAGCTTGTCTATCCGTAATTCTCCTTCAATAAACAATTTCATGTAAACATTGTCGCCTGGTTCATCGGGCGCTGTAAACTCAAGGCTGTATACCCCGTTATCAGCTTCCAGGGACATTTTATCCGTAATTCCGTTTACAGCTACTGCAACTGAAACAGGAGATCCTTCAGCTTCTATATATACACTGTATGGTTTTCCAGGCTCGAGTATAAGCTTCCTGCTTCTTAAGTACTGGCCCTTCGAGGCATTGCTCACTGTCATGGCGTCTCCTTCTGCCGTAACTGACAAGTCTCCCGCATTTACTATGGTCCACTGGTCAGGTATTCCATCCGCATTTACGTCCATGGAGGGAATATTATAAAACACAACGAATTCAGGATTTACATTTCTTTCTTTTATTATATACTGCATCTTTTCTATCATGGACATGGTGTTTACTTCAAATATGAATGGGTCCATGTTTGATTCATTGGCAGCCTTTGCTTCATTGATTATATTGACAGTATTATTCACGTATGGCATGGCTTTTCCCGTTTCACCTTTACCAAAAAGATACATGGCAATGTTATAGTTAATTGCTGCTTTCTGCTGCCATGTCCCTTCCCATAATGGTCTTAACACAGTGGTACGGTTGATGGCATCCATGGCCCTGTCATACCATCCTATATTGGAGTAAAGTACGGCTACATCCGTAAGCAGTTCGGCGTCATTACGGCTCTGTCTTTCTGCCTTGTCTATCTGTTTTATAGCTTCTACTAACTCCTTGTTGTCATGTTCTTTATTCAGCACCATGTTTGCATAATCAATTTTATGCATGGGCGAGAACGGTTCAAGCCCAACTGCCTCTTTCATCAGCTTTGCCCCTTCGTCCTGGAACCCGATGTTATATAAATATATCGCTTCTTCAGCACATATGGATGCAGCTTTCATTAAAACCGGTACTACTAGGATTGCGATTGAGATAACCACCATGACAGCCGGTGATGTATTGAACGACCTTATATTAAGCTTTTTCAAGATCTTTAAGGATTTTCCATCTGGGGCATTGCCGCCAATATTTGATTTCTTACTCAATTTAACTTCCCATGAGACGTCATGCCTGTAATATGAGTTGAATACCGCGATAACCACCCACAGGACTAGGAAAATAGAGGTAAGGGACAAGTCAAAGTCTATAGCAGAATGGCCTAAAAGGGCCAGTGCGGATGTAAAGAGGGCAGCCCTGATAACATGGCCGTTGCTGTTCTCATCATCCTGGACATTTCTCTTTATAATATATAGGCCAAAGAAGACCAGTAAGAAATACACCAAAGCGCCAATACCCAGTATGCCTGTTTCTATGGCAAGCTGAAGCCAGAAATTGTGGGCAAGAGTAGACCAGTAAAGGTATGACTGGTGCTGGAAGTATAGAAGGGACCACGCCCCTCCTCCTGCCCCTTTAAACCAGTGGGAAGCAAATAACGAGAGGCCGTCTTTATAATATACAATTCTTTGCAGGAAACTTTTGCTACTGAAAAAGCCCTGGAACCTTCTTTTTATATTCTCAGGCAAATATTTATAATCAAGTTTTATATCCTTAACAATTTTGCTATTTTCATTATATATAATTCTTGCACTGTTTACTGTAACAGAAGTGTCTTCATAACCGTTTCGTATAACTAAATTAACAATCCTGCTTTCCTCCGGCACAGTAAATGTATATTGTTCTTTAGTTATCCCGTTAGTAGACACGATATTTTCATTTATCAAAACCGTGCTTCCGCCAAAAAGTATATTTTCTTCAGTAAGGCTTGCTACTCTTATATTTGCAGCATAAGGCCTGTCCCCTTTGTTTTCTGCATCCATTTCAAGTGCGAGCGTATATTCACCCGGTTTCAGCGAAACCGAGCGGGTTACACTTTCCGGTTCCATCAAAGTTAACGGTTCATATGCCGTTAAAACATATATGGCGCCTGCAATCCCCACAAACAGGATTATTGAAAACGCAACAGCATAAGCTTTCCAGCTGAGCCTCTCCAGGAAGGATGCCACTAAGTGTACCACAAGCATTAAAATACCGGTAGCAATGATTCCCGCTGCAACGGCAAGCCATATATGGGATATCATTTCCCGGGCGATATAATCCTGGAATTTTAAATATACAAGGGCTGATACTGCCACTGGTGGAACCATAAGTGCCATATTCCTTATCCTGGTTCCTTTGGGAAGCACTATAAAATACAGTATGACAGCAATGCCAAATACCAGGTAAGCGCCACGGCTTAAGGTGAGAATAAAAGTTTCCATCAGAATAAATCCAAGGCATCCTGCGATAGTTTTTTGCCATGGTTTTTCGGAGCCTGCAATTATAGCCAATATTACAAAGAAAATAGCCATCAGGAAACCCGCAAGAGCATTGGGATACTGCATGGTGGAAAAAACACGGTTGCTCACAAAAAGCCCAAAAAAGACATCATAATCAATACCTAGTATTACTTTAAAAAAGTTATTAAATTTTCCTGCAATAATTTCACCGGCTGCCCCGTCTATACCAAGCAAAGCAACCCCTGTCCCTGATACGGCCAATATCCATAAAAATGTCATTCTCTTTCTGTGGGTGTTTGCAAAATCCGAAACCATGAGGAATACGGCAAAAAACATGCAGTACTTGAGCCATTCTATAAAGGCCAGCCTGAATGAAGCCGCTCCAATCATGGCAATGAAATAAACGGCACAAAATGCCAGTACGGCATAGTCCAGCGGGGTTTTTAAGAATACGCCGTCTTTTTTCATGCTCTTTAAAATCCAGTATAAAGTGAACAATACAAATACTATAATTTCAGCCCAAAGGAGCTCCCTTTCAAAAAACAAACCCCTCAGGTATGGGGGATAAAAGATGGCTATAAGTACACCAATAAATAAAACTGTTTGCAGTATTTCCAACAATTTCGTATTTTCTTTTCCCGGAACTTGCTTTTTTATGTCTTCCTTTTTTTGCACAACTTTTCTGCCAGTAGCTTTTTTTCCTGCCATTATATCCTCCCTGGTACATTATCCGTTGCCGCGCTTTTACTTTGGTATTATGTTATACTATTTTATTACATCTCCTGTGCTATACTTACAACTGCACCTTCATTTGCATTTTCCTTTTCTTTATTATTATACCTCATTTGAGTGCCGGTGTCTTCCCAATATGCCTTGAAAAGTACTATAAATACACTGATCATAATTCCTAGTACAAAAGCAATTCCCATGTTAAGTATTTTCCTCGGGGCGATTGGATTTCTTGGAGGTATGGCCTGCGACACAACAATTATGCTTGATCTGCCAAGGTCCGCTGTTTGTTTTATAGTCGCTTCTTTATACTTTGTCTGGTATGCCTCGTAAGTTTGTTTTATCAAGTTTTGCTGCAGTACAAGCTCTTCATAAATTTTTTGCTTTTCGGCATATTCTGACTGTAATATTTCAATTTCCTTTTGCCTTACGTCAATCATTGTCTGCAAGTTTTTTGACTGGGCATCATACTCTGCAACCTCAATGTTGAGAATATTAACATGATTCATAAGTTCCGTATACGCCGGATTTATGCTTTGTTCAGTCATTTTGAGTGAAGCTGTTTCTATGGTAGTTTGGTTGGTTTCTTCCTGAATAATGCCGGCCAGTACATCATCTTCTATTACAGATTTTTCTATTTCTATATATTTAGGAGTGTTCTCCAGCAGTTCCTGGGCTTTGACAAGTTTCCCTTCCGCTACTCTTTTATTAATTAATATTTGTGCAAGTTCAGTTTTAAACAAAGTAAGCTGCTGCAACTTTGAGTTCAGTTCCTGATGTAGTTCTTCCGGCCCTCGCGGCTGTGACAGGAACCTTTTTAATTCCTCTGAGGCCTTGTCAAGCGCCTCCTTTTCCTTCTCCATCTCCAGTTTTATAAATTCGGCGGCAGCTTCCGCCTGCTTTTTGCCTGTTTCAGTAACAAAATCTGAAAAACGTTCACTGGTTAAATTAGCAAGATTTGCTGCAGTATTCGGATCAGTAAACTTTGCTTTTATTTTTAGTATGTTTGTATTATTAATCAATTCCACTGTTAAAAGTTCCTTTATATGAGTTAACGAAAAGTCATTAAGACCTGCCTCAGATCTGACATATTGAAGAACTTCAGGGGCCATAACCTGTTCCTTATACGTATCCAGTGTCATAACAGGGTAATTGGTAAGAGTTGAAACTACCCCTTCTATACTTCCAGATTCCTGTGTCTGATTTTTTAATGTCAATGGTGTTACCATAAGCATTGTTTCTGCTTCATATGTAGGTTCAAGAATAAAATAACTCCATATCCCTGCCGCCAAAACAGACAGTGATGTAATAACAGCGATAATCCATTTGCCACGTAGTATATTTTCAATTAATTCCCTTAAAGATATCTCCTCCACTTTGCTGTCCTCCTGATTATTACGGTTTATATAATATATATAAGTGCCTTGTCTATTATATGCCATTATATCCACGTTTCTCAATAGTACATTTTTCTTAAATTTTCGGTACTTTCTTTTACTTCATAGACATTATTTAAACTTAAAATTCAGTAAAGCGTTCTAATTATTAAGCCGGCTGCAGCATGTTGATGCCTAATTCCACTATTCTTTGCTCTCCCATAAAGGATAAGTTAACCTTAGCCCTGCCTTTTCTATGATTAATACTGACTATCCTTCCTTCCATTGATACCAGGGGACCATCTACAACAATAACTCTTCCGTTTTCAACAAGCAGGCTTGAAAACCCGATTGTCTCATTGTTGCATATTAAACGGTTAATTACTTCCATTTCATATAAGTCTATTGCTGCAGGTTCATTTCCATACATGAGCAGCTTATAAAGATCAGGGACACCTTTAAGCCTGTAATACACATCCGTATTTATATCACCGTTTACAAGCACATATCCGGGAAACAGGGAACGAATAACCGTATGCCATTCTCCGTTTTTTCTCTCTCTCAGTTTTCTCTTGGGAACTACTATTCGTAAGGTATCCTGAAAGCGGTATTCCAGGCGTTGCTTTACTTTTTCTTCCTGGCCTGTCATGACAAACAGTGCATACCACTTACTATTGAATTGTTTCATTGCGTCTGACCCCACTTTTGTTCAATCTGTGAACGTGACATGGTTATTTTATATGATGACTAGCAGGATGTCAACAAATAATAGACAGAAAATATCAAAAAAGAAGCCCGCTAGAGGCGGGCTTCTTTATAATCACTGATCTTATGGCATATCGATTATTTCTGCAATTTCGACATCAATTCCTGTTACTTCATTACCTGCCATATCCTTAATACCGGCTTTCTGAGTTACATCAAGACCAGCCTTGAATGTGTCAGTGTCAGCATTAAGAACCAGTATAATCTGCTTACCGTTTACTACGCACTTGCCAACTGTGAATTTTTCAACTGTGAAGTCGTCTCTTGCAACTGTTGTAGCATCGATTTCTTCTGTGAAGGTCAATACTACCAGGTTGTAAGTGCTGCCAGTGTAACCGGTAAGTTTCAGGCTAGCATCAAGGTCATCTGCATCATATACATAGCCTTTTACATCGGCGACATCCTTGTTACCAAGCCTATACTTAGCCAATTCAGGAGCAATCTTGTCTGCAACTGTCTTCGTAGCGTTGGGCTCAAGTTTTTCACCATATTTGTTAACTGAAGCGGGAGTAGCTACAGTCTTTACAATGATTGACTGACCGTCAAGCATAGCATCAGTGCCTAACTTGTCATCAGACTTCAGAGTAAATGTAACTACTGTATTACCATCACTGTTAATGCTGGTCTTCTTCTTAGCAGGTTCAATCTTGTTATCTTCAGCTACTGAACCTTTGTACAGCTCGATATCGTCTGAATCAAATGTCTTGAAGCTATCGCTGAATTCAACAACGATAGTATCCTTAGCTGTAGCTTTAGCAGAGCTGAGCTTAACAACACCTTGACCATTTATCGGACGATCAGCAGAGTATGCCTTGGTGTAATTGCCTGCTGCGTCAGCAACACGAGCAATCTTCAACAAGTCATATGATGTATCTGTATCGCTGTCCTTCGGATTGATATCGTATCCGTCTACTCTGTCGGTCTTGCCGGCAGCAACATACGGTATGCTGATTTCAACAGCTTTACCGCCGTCAACAACGGTTATCTTTATATCCTTCTTAAATTTAGCGTCAGCTAATTCGATAATATCGTTCTGATCTCCGTCAACTACGATTGCATATTTTTCGAGGTCAGTTACTGAATATTTACCTTCAGTAGCCATCTTTTCGCCGAAGTTGACTTTAATCTTCTGACCGGATTGCCCAGCCTTGTAAACTACTACTGTGAAGTTAGAATGAACCGGAGCTTCCATATCGTCAACCGTAAAGTCGACTGTTGTGTCAGCTATTACATTACCTGCAAGGTCTTCGAGATCTTCAATTACTAATGTGTAGTCGCCATTGAGGTCTTCGTCAAATGTAATTGTAATCTCGTCACCATTGAGGATTACATCATCAATGATATCTTTTACTTCTTTGCCGTCTTCGTCAAGAAGTTTGAAGTTGTCTTCATCTGCCTCAGCAATGTCTTCTGAGAACGTTAAGAGTATTTCGTCTTGAGCAATTACTTCTAACTTATCAAGAACCGGTTTGGTTGTATCGAGTTCGATTTCAACCTTAACCTGGATCTTAGCGTTCTTGTTGTCCCAAAGGTCATTTACTGCACCTTTAGCAATGTAAACATATGCTGTGCCTTCAGGCAGATTGTTGTCTGTGAACTTCAGTTTCAGGTATTTACCATCAACATCAGCATTTGTTACATCAGCATCTACCGGGTTATTGGTATTAGTGTGATAGAAATTGTCAGCGTCTCCATCTGCAATTTCAATATCTTCGTTGAATATTAAGGTAATACCGTTCGGTGTAGCATCCTTGTATCCAACTACATACGGAGCTTCCTTATCTTCAACTACTTTTACTGTAACAGTCTTCGGAATAACACCGAAACCTGCGTAGTCTTCAACACCGGCTTTAACTTTAACGCTAACTTCGCCTTCCTCTAAATCAGAGTAGAGCTCAATATTAGCCTCTGTTCCGTTGTTAACTGCAGTAACGCTTGCAATGTAGAGGTCTCCACCGTCTACCTGATAGTTATCAACGTTTTCCAGAGTTGTTTCAGTCATAGGCTCACTGAATATAACCTTAATTGTATCGTTACCTACTACCTCTGCACCAACAACTGTCGGGATTGTAGTATCAAGGAACTGAACATCAAAGGTAGCTGCCTTCGGCAGTATCTTATCCTTTATTGTGAGCTCTAATTTATCCTGCTGGCTGCGGCTAGCCTTCAGAGTTAATGTAACAACATTACCTTTAACTGCTGCATCAGCAATTTCTACAGTGTCGCCGTCAGAATTAACTAACTTGTAGTTGCCAACATCTTCTGCCTTGTCAGCATCCAACAGGCTAGCATTGTTGAAAGTAACCTTAATCTGAATCAGGTTGTCAGCTTCAACGTCTTCAACAGCAAGTTCCTTAACAGGAGCTTTATAAATGCCTGTTAATTCAGCAACTTCAGCATCTACAACACCGTCTTCAACTAATTTAGCTATAAGGGTCTGGCTAGAGCCCTTTACTTTAGTTGTAAGAGCTTCTACTGTAGCTGTTGCAAGATCATTAATTGTGAACGGATCTGCGTCTGCTACTGCGCCCAAGCCAAGGTCAGCTGCGAACTCAAGGGTTTCGTCATAGCTGAAGTCTACATCCTGCTGATATCCTAATGCAGTGAGAACGAGCTTGTAATACTGCTGAGCTGTGATAGGCACATAAGGTCTGAATGTTCCGTCGAGATAACCGGCAAAACCGAGATCCTTATTAGCCCACAGGTAAGCCAGCATATTTCTGCCTTCTACCCACTGTAATTCCTCAGCGTCAGCAAAATTAGCTGTTCCTTCATAATCGAGAGCTTCTTCATATAAGCCCAGCAATACAAGGAACATTTTTGCTGCCTGATATCTCTGAGGTGTTGATGCCAGATATTCGTCAGTAACGCCCTGTCCAGTACCTTCTATCATACCGAGAGTCGTTACTATCTGGGCATCTGTCATACTGGCAGCGAATGACGGTATTATAGCGTATGATAATACTACTGCGATTGTCAGTATAACCGCCATTAGCTTCTTGAGATTCCTCATAACTCTCAAATCCTCCTCGTTTATTATTTTTGGGGAATTTGGCCTATTGACAAATACAAAGCTGGGTCATGCCTCTTTCCCCTGTTTTTTAACCCAACTTCGTTAGCTATATCCTTCAAGAAAAGCAGCATAGCCGCCCATCCTGAATTCGAACTCATTATATCACCGCCCATTTTGCCCGTCAACAGCTTGAAATTAAGTGTAAAGAAAATGTAACAGTCTTGAAATATAGCATGTTTACTGGCAAATTAAGCATTTAACCCCCAAAAAAACCGGGCAGTTTGGTGCGGTATTTTATCCATATGATGCCAATTATTATACCATTATTTGACTGAAATATCAACGTTTCGGGCGGCTATGCCAAAATAACGTATAGATAGCAGGAAAGGCTTTTCAAAGCTTTTTATTGTAGATTTTTTGCTGCAGGATTCAAATGGGGAAAATAAATAATGTAAATTTTGAGTAGATGGAAGAATAAATTGAGGAAAGCAATGAATTTTGAATAAACGGTATGAATTTGTATAAAATATTTCATAAACTTAGATTTCTTTTAAACTTAGAATTGTTGATAATTATAAACTATTGAAAACACTTTATTTCCGAATATTACAAAAGTTTAATTAAGATGCTGTATAAATATATCTTCAGATATAAGAGATTAGGCCGGCATCAGGGCCGGCCCAAGTGACGCTGAAGGAGATTATCTGGCGCCAAGGTTACGCTGAGCCATTTCTATGGCTTTTGCCACGATGTTTCCGCAATCTCTTGAGGAAACAGCGCCCCAACCTTGGTTTTTAACCGTGTCGTAGACTCCCAGTTCCTTCGCTATCTCTTCCTTGAGAGCTTCGGACATCAATCCGCGTCTACTCACAGCACATGCCTCCTTTATCAGGCAATCGCCTGAACTTTTAGCGTGCTATATTATTTTGCGACTTTTTTTTAAATATATTAGTGGAAATTTTATTGCAGCATGAGCATTATTAGCGGATTATGCATTATTTCTGTATTTCATTGCCAGGTTTTGCGGCATGAAGGATTTTTACAGCCTGTGTAATTTTTGCGGCTTTCACATTTTTTTGCTTTTGTGCGCCGGCAGGTACGTTTTCGGCGTTATGTTAATATACTGATACCGAGGTGGTAACTTATGTCATTCAGCGAAAGAGAACTCTTTGCGCGGCTCATAAAATGCGAAGCAGAAGGCGAAGGGTTGGACGGTATGCAGGCTGTGGCTTCAGTGGTTATGAACAGGGTGCACGTACCTTACGGCGAATACTTTCGCACCGGCCAGGGCAACCTGAGGCGTATTATTGAACAGCCTTACCAGTTTACCTGCATGATGCCGACGGTATACGGGGAAGTGAATCCACAGACGGTGTGGACATCACCGCCCGAACAGATCCATTACGACGTGGCAGACTGGGCCCTTGCAGGAAATGTTCATCAAGGTGCCATAGAGTGTCTCTGGTATTACAACCCGTACAGTCCTGAATGTGCCACATATTTCCCACGCAACAGGTCAGGGGTTATTTTCAATAGAATAGTACAGCACTGTTTTTACCAACCCACACCAGTTTATGCTGAAACATAGGGTAAGACAAGGGGACGGTTTCGGTGTCTCAACCGCCTTCTCAACATATGGATTGAGACACCGGAACCGTCCCCCTTTCTCATCAGGGTTGAGGATTAATATCAATAAGGAGGTAAAAGTTCATGTTCTTCAATAGACAAATTGTTCCCGGAAACCAGGCCGGAGGGCATCAAATGGTTCCGTTCCAGCAAATGACGCCGATGCCCATGACAACTCCTTCAGGAGTGCCAATATCAATGCCTGCAGGAATGCCGGCACCTGCTACTGCACCGTCGATGCCGATGTCAGCTACTCTATCCCAGCTGCCCATAGGCACAGCCCAGGTATCTTCAGCACTTCCCCCCATTACGGCTCCGCTGGGCCAACAGGCGCCGCAGACCGTGGAAAACATTATGTACACCCCGGCATACCTGAGGACTCAAATCGGACGTTATGTAAAGATAGAATTCCTTATAGGGACAAATATGCTGGTGGACAGAGAAGGCACACTGGTGGCGGTAGGCGCCAGCTATGTGATATTACAGGAAGCGGAAACAGACGACTTGCTCTTGTGCGATATTTATTCGATAAAATTCGTCAAGATTTATTATTAGTAAACACTAATGCCTTATTTACAATTTGATAGCTGTAGCATTTGAGAATGAGCTTGTCCAGCTTTTTGCTAAGCTTCAATATTTCCGGACTTTGTATGCCTTTGTCGGCAGAAAGCTTATTGAGTTCCGTGCGTACAGTTTCTATCTGTCTCTTTAACCGGCATCCGGGTTCACATAAATTCCGTACGTGGACCTCACGGTCTTTTTTCATAAAATTCATTCCCCCTGCGTATATATACCCGGCTGCCGTTAACATAAACAAAAAAGACGGCACCTTTCGGCACCGCCAGGTAAAAAATGTCATATTTACATTTTTTCCGGTCTGGATGGCCTGGATATTTCTGATAATGCCTCTGCCGCCTCAAAATCAAACCTGGCGTCAGTGGCCATGTCTCCCAGGGCTACTATGCCAACCAGCTTGTTATTTTCCACAACAGGCACCCTTCTTATCTGGTTCTGGGCCATCATTTGCGCAACCTGCCAGCTATCCATATCCGGAGTTGCCGCATGGACATCCGAGGTCATAATATCCTGGACCTTAACGCTTTTTGGATCACCGCCGCTTGCAATATTTCTCACCACTATGTCCCGGTCGGTGATTATTCCAACCAGGCCGTGTTCATCACACACAGGAATTGAGCCTACATTATGTCTCTGCATAAGCTGGGCGACTTCTGTCAGGGTAGCCTGGGGGTTGACATACGCAACATCGCGGGTCATTATGTCCTTAACTTTCAATTTCCGTTCAACCACCTTTCTGAATTACTTTTGCAGTATTTCAGACTTATTGTTCCCAAAAACAAGATAATTACTCAAATACAAGATTCGACATTCACAGCTTTGTGGATTAATTTTTCCACAGCCGTTTTATCGATATATGCTGCTTTCTGGCAAGCTTTTCAACAATTATATACACAATTATCAACAAGGCTGTGGATAAAATTTTATCAAACAAAAAGCCCGCAACCAGCATATTTACTGGGTTTGCGGGCCATCAACAAAGTATTTTTCGTTTTTTACTCAAAACCTGTGGATTAAAATGTGTTTTATCCACAGGTCGTCATAACATCTTGACTCTAAAACAACATATCAATTATTTTGCAATGATTTGTCGATTATTGCACATTACTGAAATTTCATGCTTATATCAAGGGCAGGGGCGCTGTGGGTGATTCTGCCCACAGAAATTACATCCACTCCAGCTTCCGCAATACTCCTGGCCGTTTCCAGGGATACACTGCCGGAAGCCTCGACAATTGCCCTGCCGTTAATCATCTTTACGGCCTTTGCCATGGTGTCAATGTCCATATTGTCCAGCATTATAATGTCAGCGCCACAGTCCAGAGCTTCCTGGACCTGTTCCAGTGTCTCCACCTCAACCTCAATCTTTACTGTGTGGGGAACAGAGGCCCTGGCTTTTTCCACAGCCTGCCTGATACCGCCGCAGGCGTTTATATGGTTATCTTTTATCAAGACGCCATCCGACAGGGAAAACCGGTGGTTACGGCCTCCGCCGGCCCTTACGGCATATTTCTCCAGAATTCTTAAGCCCGGCGTTGTTTTCCTGGTATCGACAATAACGGCCTTTGTCCCTTCCACCTTTTTGCAGAAGGCATTTGTCAGGGTTGCAATACCTGACATGCGTTGCAGGAAATTGAGGGCTGTCCTCTCGCCTTTCAGCAGCACTGATGTGTGGCCGCTTATCTGGGCTATGATTTCGCCCTTTTCCACGTGCTGTCCGTCCTCAACCCTGGCCAGGAATCCTACCTTGTCGTCCAGAAGGGTGAATACGCGTTCAGCAACCTGAATCCCGGCAATAATACCAGGTTCCTTGGCCACCAGGTATGCTGTGGATTTGCTTTCAGGGTCAATGAGATTGTCTGTGGTAATATCCCCTAACGCCATGTCTTCTTTAAGGGCCCTGATAATGATGTCATCTATATGTATATTGTCCAACACTTGTTTTCGCCTCCTTCAATTTGTCTTTTATGCCTGAACTTGCTTTGTAAACACTAAACCATTTCTTTCACAGCCCTGCTGTTTACCACGATATTCCGTTTCCAGTTGATGTCGTCTGTTTCAGGGAAATCGCTGCGGTAATGGGCTCCCCTGCTCTCTTCCCTCTCGATGGCCGAGTCTATAACCAAAGACGCAAGAAGGAGCATGTTCTGGATTTCATAATCAAGCATGGTTTCGTTTCTCATGTCGGAAACCAGTTCCCTGTATTCTGCTATTTTCCTCTTTGCGTGCATCAATCCCTCTTTGTTTCTTACTATACCCACGTAAGTGGTCATGATATTCTGGATATCGTCCTTTATGGACTGCCTGTCAACCTGTTTCCTGACCCTGTCAGTTTTATACCTTACAGAAAAATCCACCGGCTTTCCTGCTTCAGATTTCAGGACTTCTGCCACTTCCCTGCTTATTCTGTACCCGAATACCAATCCTTCCAGGAGGGAATTGCTTGCCAGCCTGTTGGCACCGTGAATGCCGTTGCACGCGGCTTCACCGCAGGCATAAAATCCTTTAATGTTCGTCCTTCCAAGGGTGTCCGTCTTTATGCCGCCCATGCAATAATGCTCAGCCGGTGCCACTGGGATATAATCCTTCGATATATCAATGCCGTACTGCAGGCAAGTTCTATAAATATTGGGGAATCTGTTCATCAGGTATTCCTTGTCTTTAAAGGTAATATCAAGGTAGACGTGATCGGTGCCGGTAAGTTGCATTTCCTTGAAAATGGAACGTGAAACCACGTCCCTGGGCGCAAGCTCCGCCAATTCATGATAGCGGGGCATGAACCTTTCACCCATTTTATTTTTCAAAATAGCCCCTTCGCCCCTAACTGCCTCGGATATGAGAAAGCTTTTGTTTTCCGGGTGGAACAGTACAGTGGGGTGAAACTGGATAAACTCAAGGTCCATAAGGTCCGCCCCTGCCCTGTATGCCAGGGACACTCCATCGCCTGTGGCAACTTCCGGGTTTGTAGTGTTTTTATATAGCTGGCCGAATCCGCCGGTAGCACATACAACTATGTTAGAGAGGTAAGCCTTGAATGTATTGCTGTCTTCGTCATAGGCCAGGACTCCGCAGGCCTTTCCGTTGTCCGTCAGTAAATCCAGGACGAAAGTCCGCTCCCTGATTGTAACATTGTCATGGGTTTTTATGATGGAAATAAGGGTATCGCAAACCTCTTTGCCCGTACTGTCGCCTGCGTGTATGATCCTGCTCTTGCTGTGGGCTGCCTCTCTCGAAAAGGCCAGTTCGCTTTTGCTTTTACGGTCGAATTTTACGCCAAACTTAAGCAACCTCTCTATCTGCTCCGCCGCCTCGTTAACCAGTACCCATACGCTGTCTTCATTACAAAGCCCCGCGCCGGCATATATTGTATCATTGAAATGCAGCTGCGGGGAATCTCCTTCGTCCAGGGATACGGCAATTCCGCCCTGGGCCAGGACGGAATTGCTAATATCAATGGTTTCCTTGGTAAGAATCGCTATATTGTATTTTTCCGGTATCTCCAATGCTGTATAAACACCTGCAATGCCACTGCCAACTATCACTACGTCATGGTACTCGCATTCCATGTTGTTCATGTCGAAATCTATCAGGTATCTATAACTTTTCACAGTATCAGTCCTTTGTAACATAATCAGATATCAAATATCATGATCGGATATGTCATTATCGGAAGTCTTACCTTGATGTCTTAATGCCCTGCAAAGCTTAAGCCAGTTCCAGCATCCTGTCCAGTGACTTTCTGGCTTTCAGCCTAATTTCCTCTTCTACCGTTATATTGTGTTTCATTTCTTTCAGTGCATTGTAAACGTCCTGAAGAGTTGTCTTTTTCATATTGGGGCAGATTAAACCCTGAGACAATAGATAAAACTGCTTGTCAGGGTTTCTCTTCTTCAGTTCGTAAAGTATACCCATTTCGGTGCCGATGATAAATTTCTTGTCGCTGCTCTGGGTAGCATATTCAATAATTTGCTTGGTGCTGCCCACAAAGTCTGCCTTGCTTACAACTTCCGGAGGACATTCAGGATGAACCAGTACCTTGGCACCGGGTTTTGCCTCCCGTGCCTTTTCCATATCGGGAACACGGACCCGGTGGTGTGTGGCACAGAATCCATGCCATTTTATTATCTTCTTTTCAGGCACCTGTTTCTGGACATAGTCCGCCAGGTTCTGGTCAGGTACAAATATGATTTCATCCTGCTCCAGGGATTTTACTATTTTCACCGCATTGGAAGAAGTAACGCAGACATCGCACTCTGCCTTTACGGCAGCAGTAGTATTGACATAGCCCACCACCACTGCGTTGGGATGCTTTGCCTTAAATTCCTTCAACTCATCAGCATCGCACATGTTGGCCATGGGGCAGCCGGCTTCAAGCACAGGCAAAAGCACCGTCTTTTCAGGGGACAGTATCTTTGCGCTTTCTGCCATGAAATGCACGCCGCAAAAGACTATCACGTCTTTGTCTATGGTGGCGCAGAATTTTGCAAGTGCAAAGGAGTCTCCCACCATATCAGCGATGGCCTGTACCTCGTCAACCTGGTAATAGTGGCTGACAATTACCGCATTTTTTTCTTCTTTCATACGATTTATTTCAAGAGCTAATTCCCTGTTATCCATAAATTTCACCTGCCTTTGAGTTCGCTATCAATTTTAATACTATAAAATACATTTGTAAAGGTTTGTTCTTCCTGTGTTTGCCCCGTTTTCATACGATTGCCCGCATGTTGGCGAACGTAAAGTATAATTACCCTATCACGGCATCTCTTAACCAGATTTAGAGGTAGCGAAACCCTTAAATGGAATCGGAAAGCTTCCTGGGAATTTTCTTTTTTCCGTCAAGAACGGAACTTAAAGCACCAAAAAACTTATGCCCGGCAGGCGAAACAACAAATACGGAAAACAATATGCCAAAGCAGCCAGAAAGCAAAAACATGAATTGCCCGGTAAGAATAAGGACAATCATAAGGACAAGCCATAAATGGATGTGTATTAAGGACAGGGTTTTAAATTTTTTAATCTCATCAGGGCTTTTGATCGGCCTGTTGGGATTATCACGGGGCGCCCATCTTATAATGACATAAAGGGCAACGGGGTATGTAATGGCTGTAAGTATTACCGACGGAATCCACGTCATGAAGGGATTCAGAAAATGTACCACAAGACCGGCAAGCACAAAACTTGCAAGGGAAACATAGACGCACTTGTCATATGTTTTCATGTGGTAGCCGCCTGCGATTACACGAAGGGTAACAAAAAACAACATGGTAAAAAAGGTTTCTTTGAATACGCCCAAAAGAAGTGAAACTATCAGCAGCAAAATGAATTTTACTATGGCGCCGATAACAACCTGGAATCCATAGTAATAAACTCTTCGCCGTTCATTGCTCTGGCCCAGCTGTTTGGTAAGATAGTTGGCACAACCGTAAGACCATTTGTTCACGAACCTCAAGGCAATCACCCTGTCTTGTTATTGAATATAGTATATTTCACCAGATTTTTTTGTCAATGTATTTGCATTTTCTTCCATATCATGATACAATATTGGTAAAATTTAACTGTAAATACAATTATTATACCAGAAGGCAGGGATTTTATGAGAAAATTCATTTTTTCTGTAATCGTGCTGTTCTTAATAGTAATTGTACCAGCCACCGCCTATTGCAGCAACTATGTAACTGTCAGGGTGGATGGCGTTGAGATTGCGTTTCCTGATGCAAAACCATATATAAATGAAGATAACCGTACAATGGTCCCGGTAAGGTTTGTGTCTGAGGCCCTGGGGTTTAACGTGGAATGGGATAATGATACGCGGACAGTAATAATTACGGATATTGCCCGGGAAAAATACAGGCTGCTTATGCCTATTGGCAGTAAAACTGTAACTTTGAACGGGCAGGAAAAACTGATGGACACTGCAGCGGTTATATTAAACAGCAGGACTTTCGTGCCGGTAAGGTTCGTGTCCGAGTATTTGGGCGCTTTTGTGTCATGGGATGAGAAAACAAGGATTGTAAGCATTATTTCAAATCCCGGTGATGATTTGTATGTGGGAGATGATGTATTTCAAAGGCCCGATATTGCAGACCTGGTTTCAATACACAGGTTTGATGCGGATACGGTAAATAAGCGGTTTAAGTTTAAAGGGGATTATTATGTCAACGGGGAAAGGAAAAGCTACACGGATTATGTTATGCCTGAGGTAGTGAATCCGCATATAAATACCCAGGTGTACAACATGGTTAAGGCCCTGATCGGTGAAGGCGGGTATGTTGACGTCATCCCGGCTTTTGCACCGGAGGAAGTGGAGGATCAGCTTTCTTATCTTATAGTTACTTACAGTAAAAACGAAAAATATGCCGACAACGACCATTATGCTTTTAAATTTGTATTTTTCGATACAAAGCCATTCAATTTGTATGAGAGTTGGCTAGGCTCACGTAAGGAGTTCGCAAAAAAAACAATAATATCATTGGATCTGCGAAAACTATGGTTTGGAATTCATCCAGAAAACTGGGTAGATCCTTTTTATTCAGAGAAATTAAAAAACTCATTATTATCGATCTTCGGTAAAGATATAGGCATAGAAATCTATTCATATATACTTAATAAATACCAATATGCAAGGTTCAACGATATAAATAACGTTAGTGAAACAAAATACTTAAATAATATTCAAATTGACTTCTTTATTGATACAGATGCAACTCTGCACTTTTTCTTCTCATATCGTAACTAGGGGGAAGTAGAATGCAATACAAACTAAAAGTTTTACTTAAAGCAGTTATGACTATCTATATTATAATTGTATTTTCCATAGTCCAACCCCTGATTATATATGCATTTGATAATCAACAGCAATTTTATGAATACCTAATTAATGAAGGTATTGATATTGAAAGCGAAAAAGGTAGACCAGCTAATTTTGAAATTTACAAAAAATACAATCTTATAGTATATGGCTCTCCTTTTGGTGATACAAAACCTACATCCACTGATCCTCAAAGATATCCTGGAACACAGTACAGGTATTTAGGATATACAGTAAATGATGAACCATACACAAATCCATATTTTCCTCCGGACGCCGTAGGAAGTAATAAACCTGAAAATTGGAATTATATAAAAATTTTTAATGCAGTTAGTACCTGGAATATTGATAAAGAAAGACACGATTACATGCTACAAGCGCCGCTTTCAGGCAACGGTGCCACCTCACCAACATTTACTGTTATGTCCATTGGCGGCAAGGAATACGCAAAACTTCTTAGTCCATCCACATGGCAGTCGGAAGGCAGTGTCTATACACAGCATCAAAATTATCCCGGTGGACCCATCTGGTATGCCACATTCACCACACCACCCATGGTGGGCGACATTTTGGCCACAGGGGAAGTTACTACTGCCAAAGACACATATATCATCACCCGGGATGCCGACAGCGTTACCATACAGGTCAAGGTTACAGCCAATGCGGTGTTGACAGGATACGCCAGGGCTGACCAGGTAAAACATATCGAAGCAGGCTTCAATGGCAGTAAAAACAGCGGAAGCAAAGTGGGCTCAGTAACATTGGTTACCGATTATGTTTTGTCCCGGAATGACTATGAACCTGGCACATATCAGGTGAGGTTGGACGGCCAGGTTATGGTGGAAAGTAAATACGGTGATTACGACACCGCCAATCCATATAAAGTAATAACATTGATTGTGGAGCCAAAAGGTGCCGCTCCATATGTCCAGGTGCGTCCAAACCTGTCCCCTTCCACACTACACTACAAGGGAGGCAATATACCCGTAAAACTTACCGTCAGGGGCATACTTAACAATTACTCCAACTTGAGCAATATAAGCAAATGGGATATTTGGGGCGGTATAGAAGGTGAGGCTCCAATTCTGCGCACGGTAAATGAACACAATACAACTGTTACCCAGGATTTCAATTTCACACTGCCGGCATCAGTAATGAGCGGGGTAGATAATTACACCCAGGGATTTACGGCAAAGGTAAGGGTATATTTTATCGAGCCGGTTATGGGGCAGGAATACCTTGAAGCAGAAAGCATTGTTCATCTTTACATATATAAAGATACGGGAAGATCGGATCCGTCAACTCCGGGAAACATGGCGCCGGTGGCAAGAATAACCGTTTCCTCTGATACAGTCCGGGCAGGAGACTATCTTTCCGTAAGCGGAGAAGAATCCACTGACCCAGATGGCAATATTGTAAAATACGTATGGTCCATGCCCAAGGCAGTGGACAAGCTTACAAATCAGGTTGCAGGTGCTGTTTGGTATCCCGTATCAGCCATCGGGGGAAATGTAATAACCCTAACGGTAGAAGATGATAAAGGCGCTGCTGATACAGCGAAAAAATCCATAACCGTTACACCTCCTTACCCGGAAGCCAGGTTTGATATAGTGGGGACACTTAAGGAAAACAGAAAATTTACCCTGGTAAATACATCGGTTTCACCCGGCCGCTATCCCCTGGACCCTGACCAGACCATCTTCACCATTACGCCTTTGTCCGGCGGTACACAAAGTGACATCAAATACAGTGGAAGCCTGAAGGGTATTGACAGAAAAGACATACTGATAAAAAAAGCTGGTACGTATAAAGTGACGCTGAATGTCACCAACACGGCAGGATATTCAGACACTATAGAAAAGGTCATTACTATAGCTCCCGACATGGAACCCGTCGCTGAGTACAGTATTATTCCCAGGGTATACAGGGACCCTGCTGACGGCATGTATGCCCGTATAGATATTGAGGATATGTCCTATTCTCCTGACAAAGACTATATCGCCAGCAAAGTATGGACTATAACATACAACGCAGATAACAACAAAAATCCGGACGGCACAAGTGACTTTTCAAATGATGCTTCAATTACCATTGACAGCAACGCAATCCCTATTGGCCAGGAGATTACAAAGACTTTAGGTGGGATAACCTTAAAGTTTATAAAAGTTACCGACAAAACCCTGCGGATGAAAACCACCCATATCGGGTATTACCTTATCGAGCTTGAGGTAACGGAGGAATTCGGACAGGAGACAATAGAGCAATATATAACGGCTGCGGACAGGAAAAAGGGCAATTCCACCTCCAAACATTATGTGGAAAAAGTAGTGATGGTAGACAACAGGCCGCCGGTTGTGGATTTTAAGCCATAAGGCAGTTGGTGTTTATATAATCTTAGCCACGTTTTACATAATCATTAAGTTGATTTGAATGTCATTCCGGATCTTTTCGGTATATTTTAAAAATATTTCACAAGAACAGTCATTTGGGTGATCAGTTATGAGAAAGAAGCTGATTTTACTTCCAATCCTTATATCCACGATTACTTGTATATTTTTCATATATCCAGCAGAAGTCCATGCCCTGGAAATACAAAGGCAGGAACTGTTTGGCGCGGCGGACTGGAATTGGACTTATGATCCCCTATGGGGGCCGGGTATTGATGACATGTGCGTATTACAGTTAACCTCAAACGCTATAAGGGCAATAGGGCCTGCCGGCAGGGAAAGAAGTGCAACGGTGGTATGGTCTGAACATATAAACTCCCTTGAATCGGGATGGTATAAGGTTGAACTAAGAGTAAGCTACTACTACAACAAAGTTACCTATTATTCTTATTGTTATTACTATTTTTACTATAACGGAGTAAAGTTTACCGAATTAATCATAGATGGCAATACAGACGGTCCGGAAGGTGATACTTACTTCTCATTCGTGCCATATATAACGGCCAATGGAAAGGAAATCCGGACCGGCCAATATCCAACGTTTTTCCATGTAGGAAGGGATGTTACAGAGAATTTCAAGATTTACAAAATAGAAGAAAAGAAGGCACCGGAAATAACTCTGAATAATCCTGTAAGTGGCCTTGTTGTGATGGCAGAGCCCGGGCTCGATTCCTTTACCGTTGACGGGTATGTAAGGGACGGAAACGGTGACGACATTACATTGACGGTTGAAGTGGCCGGTGTCACCAGGTCCCAGGTTATAACAGACACCCGGGTGGCAAAACCTTTCTCGTTTTCTTTCAGTGCACTGGCTGAAGGCATCCGCCCTGAAGGGATGGTAATCTTAAGCGTTCATGCAGCTGACGCCTACGGGAAAGAAACAAAGGTTACAAGGACTATCCATGTAAAACAAAGGATAAGGCATGACGCATACCTCCTTATTGATACTCCCGTAACTTACGAAACAATCTACAGTGACATTGAAAATGACGCAAAGTATGCTGAAAGTTATAAGTATATACATACACCCACCTATTTTGACAACAGTATGGGCCTGATACCTGATTCAGGGATATGGAGAAGCATACCATATACATCTTTCAGTAAATCCGGCCTTTACGAAGCCGTCTACAGGGGGCAGGACGAACCTCTGGCTGATGGCAGGTTCAGCGACTTCCGAAGGTGGAGCAGTGAAAGCCTGGGTATGGTTCAGTTTAAGGTTCACAGGCCTCCCGTGGCGGATTTTACATTTGCCGCAGTGCCAAAGGCAGAGTACGGTGAAGATTATTATTACCGGAATATATTAATCGAAGATACATCATATGACCCCGACCATCAAAACGAACCGGGCCGGGGCATATCCGAAAGAATCTGGCAGTACCGGCGTCTGGGAGACACGGTGTGGACAGACGGTAAGCTCTCAGGAGCAGTCTACTATACTGAAAAATATGAGGTCAGGCTTAAAGTACGGGACATTGACGGTGAAGGAGGAAAAGGCGTCTGGAGCGATTGGGTTAAAAAAACCATTGATCCTAGGTCCACAATTCTAAGCGCGCTTTTTGACGTTGTCCCCCGCAGGGTATCCCACGGGCCTAGAGATACAATAACCATTCTGGATAAATCCGTGGGAGATATCCGGGAATGGCGATGGACCATTACTGATGCAAAAACAGGCACAGAACTTTATTATATTGCAGGCAATAAAACCAAGTTTCCCGCATCAGACAAACTAAAAAGCTGGGGCATAGGAACCTATAACATTACGCTGAGGGTATTCGGAGGAACCTTCTCCGGCACCACGTCGGCCCCGTACACGGTAACCTATGAAGTTATAAATAATCCTCCGGAAGCGCAATTTACCATGCCAGAGGAAGTATACAGGGATACAGTGATACAGCCTGACAATGGTACTTCCGATTATGACATGGACGACATATCCTATGAATGGTACCTGGATGTTAACGGCAAAAACTACCTGGTAAGTACAGAAAAAGAACCACAGTTCAAACTTGTTGACATAATCAAAACCCATGGCATTTCAGCATTGGCATTGATAAACGGGCAACCATCGCTAAAGATGAAGGCAACCGATTCGTTAGGTGCTGTGTCCTACTTTACCAGGGATTTCACCGTTCTCCAGCATGCCCCGGTGGCAAGTATAATTGACAATGGCAACGGCTCATTTTCATCGGGAGCTTATGATGAAGATTCAGACGACAATGAATGCCTTATATATAAATGGAAGCTTGTAAAGCCAGACGGCGAAACGGAGATGTTTTCCACCAGGGACATCCAGGTGGTATTTGACATTGAAGGAGACTATATACTGGAACACTGGGTTATAGACCAAATTGGAGTAAAATCCAATACAGCGGTTTTGCACATTGATAAACTCCCGCCTTCCGTTTCTGCTGAACCGCCACACAGCACGGAATGGAGCAGCACAGGAAGCTCTGTCAAAGTCTTTGTTACTGATGCCAGCGGAGTTTCCACAGTGAAGTACAGATTAACCACTGAGACCTCAATTACTTCATATTCAACTACTCTCAATGCTAACGGACAGGCGGAATTCGTCTTTCAGGTGCCCTTTGCCGAGGAAGGGATATACTACCTGCATCTTAATGCGGTTGATGTAAACGGCAATACCACGAGAGAACCCCTGCTTTTCGGTCCTTACCTGGTGGATAAAACCGGCCCGGATATAGATGTGGAGTATAAAAGCGGCGCAAGGTATGTGGACGGTAATAATTACTGGGCCAGGCAAGGCGATGTGGTAACATTTGCCGTTACGGGTTCAGACGCCCTTTCCGGCATTAAAAGCGTCGGCCTCATGGCCAGGGACAATTCCACAAATCCATACCGGATTCACGGAAAATCCACAGCAGTCAGCTTCAATACCCACAGCAGGGTTAAGTTTCTTAACTCCAGTGTGATTGATGTTGAAGAGCTGGATGTATCTATTCCGGCAAACCCATCAGTCGTGGATATATTTAAAGCAGACTTCCCCGTTGAAGTAATTACAAATGAGAACTGTGCATTTGGTATTGAGGGAATAGGTGAAGATAACGCAGGTTTAAGTACTGGCTGGGTAGACAGCGGCATACGTCTTATGATTGACAATACGCCGCCGGTAATTAATATAAGCCCTGAAGCGTATTTTGGCAGCGATGATATAACAATAACCATTTCATGTAGCGATACAGGTTCAGGCATTGACTATGTCCTTTATGCATGCACTTTGACGGCGGCAACACCAGGTGATGGATTCAAACTAGCAAAATTTAACGGGGAACTGAATGTGTGGAATGAAATTGAGATAAAGAAAAACGGAACATGGTATGTGCACGTTTATGCCTTTGACAACGTGGGTAACAGTTCGTATAAGGTATCGGGGCCGTATGAAATCCACCGCAATGAACCTCCTGAAGTGTCTATCGTTGCTTTACAACCTGACCCCATTTATGAAGGCGATTATATTGAACTGCTGATACAGCCTTATGATGCTGATATGGAGCCATTAGATATGCGGATTGATATAACGGATAGCAGCGGAAACAGGTTGTACAGCTACAGCCAAACAGTTTATCCTGAAGATGGTGTTTACAAGATGGTAAACCATAGAGTAAACCGGTTTTTCAGCATCGGTGGAGGTTATTTGGTTACAGTGTCGGTGACTGATTCATATGGAAAGTCGGATTATGACAGCAGGAATTTTGATGTTTCCGTTCCTGACATAGAAAGCGTGACCATTGAAGGTTACTGGAACCACTGGAGAGGACAAAAGGATATTTTCGGGAAGCAGATGACCTCTGAACCACACCGGTTTTTAAGCCTCGAAACGGTAAAAATCAATGTAGTTACTGCAGGTTATGCGGACCGGGTGGTAATAAGGTTCAGTCCTGAACTGGAATCCATGAGGTATACGGATAAACTCGGCCATGTTTATGATTATTTCCGGGATTTCCGTTTTCAGTATGTTACATTCCCCAATGACAGTACATTTTACTTAGATGAAACTTTACGGCAGAACAGGGTTTACTGGGAATACACACTGCCTCTTGCTCCCAGCACAAAGTCCTGGAACGACGAGCGCCTGTCACCGCCCTACAAAATGACGGTTTACGTATATAAAGGGGAGCACTGTACCATATATGAGATCAATGATATCGACATAACAGGCAATGTATATGATTTGGTCTATATCCAACCAGTAAATAACTAGACAAGACAGGGTGCGACACGAGGACCGTACCTCTGTCACATTGGTAAATTAAAAGGACCTCTTATGGTATTCCCATAAGAGGTCCATATAAATATGGCGGCGACC
>ENA-UPSA01001114-UPSA01001114.1-bioreactor-metagenome-genome-assembly--contig:-NODE-1114-length-29794-cov-7.844346_pt1 | contig 29794 bp, 24 predicted proteins | sample MGYA00238183_ERZ773288 | MGnify/ENA primary metagenome ERZ773288 (study PRJEB29028, sample SAMN07631243) | bioreactor metagenome | isolation source: Switchgrass digestor | place: USA: Dartmouth... | reverse complement strand
GGCTGCCGGCCTCGAATTCGCCCGGCGCCACGGCATCGCCACGGCCGTGGTCGATCACAAAGCCCACCCCTCGCGCGAGGCGTTCGAGGTGGCGCTCGCCGCGGCGATCGACGCGTTCTCGCCCGATCTGGTGGTGCTCGCCGGGTTCATGCGGGTGCTGGGAGCGCCCTTCGTGCGCCGCTACGAAGGGCGGATGCTGAACATCCATCCCTCGCTGCTGCCTGCCTTCCCCGGACTGCACACGCACGAGCGGGCACTGCAGGAAGGGTGCTGCGTGCACGGGGCCACGGTGCACTTCGTCACTCCGGCGCTCGATCACGGGCCCATCGTCGTGCAGGCGGCAGTGCCGGTGCTGCCCGACGACACCCCCGAGACGCTGGCTGCGCGCGTGCTCGCGCAGGAGCACCGCATCTATCCGCAGGCGGTGCGCTGGTTCGTCGAGGATCGCCTGCGGCTCACGGCCGACGGCCGCGTCGTGCTGCAGGGAGTGTCGGCCAGCGTGCAAGAAGCGGCCCTCGTCTGGCCGCCATTGGAGTCATGATGTTGAAGAAAATTCTGGTCGTTGTTGGCATGCTCGTTGCGGCATCCGCTTTCGCTGCCGAGTCGCAGCGGCTCGTTTATCGCGTCCTGAGCGGCGAAAGGGGGCTACAGATCGGGCAAGCCGACCTCGCCTGGACGCTGGGCGACGACGGGCGCTACGCCATGACCCTGCAATTACAAACCACCGGTCTGGTCGCGCTGGTCGCCCAGGTCAATGAGAAACGCACGAGCAACGGCACCTGGGATGCGAAGACGGGTTTTCATCCGCTGCACTATGAGCGCCATCGACAGGGTAAGCCGCCCGAGCTGCTCGATTTCGATTGGAATGCCCGCATCGTGCGGACCACGCGCAAGGGGCAAACGAAGGAGCTGCCCCTCACCGATCAGGAGCAGGACTATCTTTCCTTGATGCACCAGCTCGGTTTCTTGCGCCAGAAAGGACCGCGGGAAGGCAAGATCGCCGTGGTCACGGGTAGGCGCATCAAGCAGGCGAGCTATCGCGTCGAACCACAGCCGGAGCGTTTGAAAGTGGACGGCCTGGGAGAAATCCCGGTGCAGCGCATCACGGCACGCACCGACAGCGGCGATTTCGCCATGACCGTGTGGTGGCAATCCGAGCCCGTCTCCCGACCGGTGCGCCTGCTCATCGAGTCCGAAGACGGCGTGTTCGACCATTGGCTGCAGTCATGAGCGCTTCCCGTCGCCGAAAGGCCCCATCGGGCGAAACCGCGCCGCGTGCCCCCTGGCTGACCGAGGCGGTGGCAGCGCTCGCCGAGGCGCTGCGCTTCGAGCGACCGGCCGATGCCGTCTTGTCGCGATTCTTCCGCGAGCGGCCCCACTTGGGGCAGCGCGATCGCGGTGAGATCGCCGAGCGCGTCTATGCCGTATTGCGGCATCGACGCAGTCTGGAAACCTGGGCCGGGCGTACGAATCCGCGCGCGCTGCTGCTCGCCTGGCTCATGCGCGGCGAAGGCTGGTCGCTCGCTCGCCTCGAGCCCTGGTTGGAGAAAGGGGAACGCGCCTGGCTCGCCGAACGCAAGGCGGCCGCGCCCGTGCTCTCGCGCGCCGAGCGGCTCGATGCGCCCGACTGGCTCATCGAGCGGCTCGATGCCGCCTATGGCCCGGCAGAGACCGAAGCGCTGCTCGCGGCTTCGAACCGACCGGCCCCGCTCGATCTGCGCGTCAACTCGTGGCGGACGACGCGCGAGGCGGTGCTCGCTCGGCTTCAGGCCGACGGCATCGACTGCGCGCCAACCCCTTTCTCGCCCTTGGGTATCCGCGTGCAAGGGAAACCGGCACTGCATGCCCATCCCCTCTTTCAGGAAGGGATGTTCGAAGTACAGGACGAGGGAAGCCAGCTGGTGACCCTGCTCGTAGCCCCCCGTCGCGGGCAGACGGTGGTCGACTTCTGCGCCGGAGCGGGCGGCAAGACGCTGCAACTCGCCGCGGCGCTGCGCAACACCGGTCAGGTCTACGCCTTCGATGTCTCGGCCGGGCGGCTTGCCAAACTCAAGCCGCGGCTCGTGCGCTCCGGACTCACCAACGTACAGCCCATGGTGCTCGCGCATGAGCGCGACGAGCGCCTCGCACGGCTCGAAGGCAAGGCCGATCGCGTGCTGGTCGATGCGCCCTGTTCCGGCCTCGGGACACTGCGGCGCAATCCGGATCTCAAGTGGCGTCAGCACCCGGCGCTGATCGCCGAGCTGCAGGAAAAACAGTGCGCCATCCTCGCGGCCGCGGCGCGCCTGGTGCGCCCCGGCGGCCGTTTGGTCTACGTCACCTGCAGCCTCTTGCCCGAGGAGAACGAGGCCGTGCTCGAAGCCTTCCTCGCGCAGGAGCCGCGGTTCTCCCTGCTCGATCCCTTGCCGCTGCTCTTCAAGGCGGGGGTGCCCGAGCAGATTCCCCGATGGGAGAGTCCGACGGCCGAGGTGCTGGTCGATCGCTTCAGCCCGACGGTGCTGCGCCTGGCGCCGCACGTGCATGGCACCGACGGCTTTTTCGCTGCCGTGCTCGAGCGCGGCACTTCACCCTGATTGCGGTTTCATTCACGAAGGAGGAGTCGCCATGACGCAAGAACGACAATTACCCGCAAAATTCAAATGCCTCATGATCCGCGAAGAGGGCGGGGCGGTGCGCTCCGGCATCGAAGAGGTCGGGTTCGACGTCCTCGATCCGGGCGAAGTGCTCATCCGGGTGGCGTACTCCAGCATCAACTTCAAGGATGCGCTCGCCGCCACCGGCAAGGGCAAGATCATCCGGCGCTTTCCCTGCATCGGCGGCATCGACCTTTCGGGTACGGTGGTCGAGTCGAGCGATCCGCGTTTCCGTCCCGGCGACAAGGTCATCGCCACCAGCTACGACATCGGCGTGTCGCACCACGGCGGCTATGCCGAATACGCCCGCATCCCTGCCGGCTGGGTGATTCCTCTGCCGCAGGGTCTGGATCTGTTCGAGGCCATGGCGCTGGGTACGGCCGGCTTCACCGCGGCCCTGGGCATCCAGCGCATGGAGGACAACGGCCTGGCGCCGGAGAAGGGGCCGGTGGTGGTGAGCGGGGCCACCGGCGGCGTGGGCGGCTTCGCCATCCAGATGCTCGCCGGGCGTGGCTATCGGGTTACGGCGCTCACCGGCAAGGCGCAGGAGAGCGGTTATCTGCAAGAGCTGGGGGCGGCCGAGATCCTGCTGCGCGACACCATCGACTTCGCTGCCACGCGCCCCTTGGAGAAATCCCGCTGGGCCGGCGCCGTGGATAACGTCGGCGGCCCCATCCTGCACTGGATGCTCGCCACCATGCAGCAGGCCGGAACGGTGGCTTCCATCGGCAACGCCGCCTCGCCCAAGCTCGAGACCACGGTCTTTCCCTTCATCCTGCGCGGTGTGAGCCTGCTGGGGGTCGATTCCGGCTACATCGGCTTTCCCACCCGCGGCATCGTCTGGCAGCGGCTCGCCACGGATCTCAAACCGAAGAAGCTGACCGAGATCACGCGCGTCATCACACTCGACGAACTGCCCGGCGCCTTCGACGACTTCATCGCCGGCCGCGCCAAAGGGCGCACGGTGGTGCGCATCGGCGGCGAGTAAGCCGAGCCCTTTTTGGCCAGAACTCCCTGGTTTCGCCGTTCTGCCGCGAGACCGGGGATTTCCCCTTTGGTACCATGTCTTATAATAGACAACTTTCGCAAGACCGGACGGCATCGCTCCGGAATTTCTTTGTCATCGGGGAGAGGACATGGGCAAGTACCAGGATTTCTACCGTCGCTCGATCGAGGATCGCGACGCCTTCTGGGCCGAACAGGCGCAGTTCATCCACTGGGAGAAAGCGCCCGAGCTCATCTGCGACTACAGCAATCCGCCTTTCGTCAAATGGTTCAAGGGCGGGCTCACCAACCTCTGCTACAACGCCGTGGATCGCCACGCCGCTAAACGCCCCGACGCGCCGGCGCTCATCTACGTCTCCACCGAGACGGGTGAGGAGAAAACCTACTCCTACGGCGAGCTGCAGCGCGAAGTCGAGCGCATGGCGGCGATCTACCGCAAACTCGGCGTGGAGAAAGGCGACCGGGTGCTCATCTACATGCCGATGATCCCGCAAGCCGCGTTCGCCATGCTCGCCTGCGTGCGCCTGGGCGCCATCCATTCAGTCGTCTTCGGTGGTTTTGCCGCTGCCTCGCTCGCCACCCGTATCGACGATGCCAAACCCAAGCTCGTCGTCACCGCCGAAGCGGGCATGCGCAACGGCAACGTCATCCCCTACAAGCATCTGCTCGACGAGGCCTGCCGGATTTCTCAATCTCCCCCCGAGAAAGTGCTCATCGTCGATCGCGGGCTCGACCCCAACTTCGCCCGCGTCGAGGGGCGCGACCTCGACTATGCGACGCTGCGCGACGAAGTGGGCGAGGCGCGCGTGCCGGTCGAGTGGGTCGATGCCACCCATCCGAGCTACATCCTCTACACCTCCGGCACCACCGGCAAGCCCAAGGGGGTGCAGCGCGACACCGGCGGCTACGCCGTGGCGCTCGCGAGCTCCATGAAGCACATCTTCTGCGGCGGCGAAGGCGAGACGATGTTCTGCACCTCCGACATCGGCTGGGTGGTCGGGCACGGCTACATCATCTACGGGCCGCTGCTCGCCGGCATGGCCACGGTGATGTACGAGGGTACGCCGCTTCGCCCCGACCCGGGCATCTGGTGGCGCATCGTCGAGAAGTACCGCGTCAACGTCATGTTCTCGGCGCCTACTGCCGTGCGGGTGCTCAAGAAGCAGGACCCTTCCTACATGAAGCGGGACCTCTCCTCGCTCAAGCACCTCTTCCTTGCCGGCGAACCGCTCGACGAGACCACCCATCGCTGGATCCACGAAGCCCTGGGCGTGCCGGTGATCGACAACTACTGGCAGACCGAGAGCGGCTGGCCCATCCTCGCCCTGTGCCGCGGGGTGCAGGAAGATCTGCCCATCAAATACGGCTCGCCGGGTCTGCCGGTCTACGGCTACGACCTGCACGTCTATCGCGAAGACGGCACCGAGTGCGGCCCCAACGAAAAAGGCATCGTCGGCATCGTGCCGCCGCTGCCTCCCGGCTGTCTGGCCACCGTCTGGGGGCAGGACGAGCGCTTCGTGTCGACCTACTTCAGCCTCTTCCGCGAGCCGCTCGTCTATTCCACCGCCGACTGGGGCATCAAGGACGAGAACGGCTACCTCACCATTCTCGGGCGCATCGACGACGTCATCAACGTCGCAGGGCACCGTCTGGGGACGCGCGAGATCGAGGAGGCGATCCAGGCCAATCCGGCGATCGCCGAAGTGGCGGTGGTCGGGGTGCACGACGAGGTGAAGGGGCAGGTGCCGGTGGCCTTCGCCGTGGTCAAGGATCCTTCGCGCATCGCCACGCGCGAGGCGCGCCGGGCGCTGGAAGAAGAGGTCAAGAAGACGGTCGATGAGCTCCTCGGCGCGATCGCGCGTCCACACCGCGTCTATTTCGTGCAGGGGCTGCCCAAGACGCGTTCGGGCAAGATGCTGCGCCGCTCGCTGCAGGCGCTCGCCGAAGGGCGCGACCCCGGCGATCTTCCCACCATCGAGGACGCCCATACCCTCGAGATGGTCGCCGAGGCCATCCGCGAGAGCTGAGCGCCCTGATCGTGCAAGAAAGACGGCGGCGCCGCGTGGCGCCGCTTTTTGCTATGTGTCAGGTCCCTGACGATTGCATTGATCCGCGACGTCGTGCATTATTCATAGGTCGCGAGACGATGCGTGAGCTGATCGAGGAGCTACGGAGGCAAAAGTCATGATGGTTCGACTGCACAAGAACGCCACCACGACCCCTGCGACCCGGCGCTACATCCAAAGCTCGAACCTGCCGGTGAGGCGTCTTGCCCGGGAACTCGGGGTGTCGGAGGACACCATCCGACGCTGGAAGAAACGCACCGACGTCGAAGATCGTCCGCACACGGCGCACCGTCTGCAGACGAACCTGACCCCGTTTCAGGAGGCCGTCGTGGTGGAGCTGCGCAAGACCTTGATGCTGCCTCTGGATGACCTGCTGGCGGTGGTGCGCGAATTCATCACACCCAACGTGTCGCGCTCGGGGCTGGACCGTTGTCTGCGCCGCCACGGCGTCGGTTCGCTCAAGGCAATGCAGCCCAAAGCCGAAAAGCCGGGGCACAAGCCCTTCAAGTCCTACGAGCCGGGGTTCGTGCATCTGGACGTGAAGTACCTGCCGCAGATGCCCGACGAGAACAAGCGCCGCTATCTCTTCGTGGCGATCGATCGGGCCACGCGTTGGGTGTTCGTGGCTATCTACCCGGAGAAGACAGCCGCCAACGCCCGGCGCTTTCTGAGCTCGCTCATCGAGGCGGCCCCCTTTCGTCTGCACACGATCCTCACCGACAACGGCAAGGAATTCACCGACCGCTTCATCACCCGGGGAGAGCGCACCCCCACGGGAGCACATGCCTTCGATGAACTGTGCCAGGCGCTCGACATCGAGCATCGGCTGACCAAACCTCGCCGTCCGCAGACGAACGGCATGGTCGAGCGCTTCAATGGCCGTATCAGCGAAGTGCTCGCCACCCACCGCTTCGACAGCCGCGAAGCGTTGGAGGCAACGATTCATCGCTACGTCTGGCTGTACAATCACCACATTCCCCAGAAAGCCCTGGGACATGTCCCGCCCATCGAGGCCATGAAAAGATGGTACAAAGAAAAACCGGAACTTTTCATAAAAGTGCCACGCAATCGTCCGGGACCTGACAGCTATGGGTGCTCTTTCAAAAAAAGCGCCTTTCCCGTAAGATCATAGACTTTTCCTGATCCGGACCCCTTTCTTACTGCACGGGAAAACCGGATTTCGCGGGAGCGTCGCACATGTCGCATCTGATGAACACCTACGCCCGTCTGCCCGTGGCTTTCGTGCGCGGCGAGGGCGTCTGGCTCTACGACGAACAAGGCAAACCCTACCTCGATGCGCTCGCCGGCATCGCCGTCTCCACCCTGGGGCACGGCCATCCGCGCCTGGTCGAGGCGATCGCCCGCCAGGCGAAGGCCGTGATCCACACCTCCAACCTCTACCGCATCCCGGCCCAGGAGCGCCTGGCCGACCGCCTGTGCGAGCTCTCCGGCATGGACGAGGTCTTCTTCGGCAACTCGGGGGCGGAGGCCAACGAATGCGCCATCAAACTGGCGCGCTTCTACGGCCACAAGGTGAAGAAGGTCGAAGCGCCAAAAATTGCCGTGATGGAACACGCCTTCCATGGGCGCACGCTCGCCACCCTTTCGGCCACCGGCAACGTCAAGACTCAGCTCGGCTTCGAACCGCTCGTGCCGGGATTCCTGCGCGTGCCCTTCGGCGACGTTGCCGCGCTCACCCGGCTCATCGCCGAGACGCCGGATCTGGTGGCCGTGATGTTCGAGGTCATCCAGGGTGAGGGCGGTATCCGGCTCGCCGATTCCGAATACCTGCGCGCCGTGCGTTCCTTGTGTGACGCGCATGGACTGCTGATGATCTGCGACGAGGTGCAATGTGGCCTCGGGCGTACCGGCAAATGGTTTGGCTGGCAATGGAGCGAGGTGCGCCCCGACGTGATGACGCTCGCCAAGGGGCTGGGCTCGGGCGTGCCCATCGGCGCCTGTCTCGCCGCCGGGCCGGCAGCGGGGCTCTTCGGCCCGGGCAACCACGGCTCCACCTTCGGCGGCAATCCGCTCGCCTGCACTGCCGGGCTCACCACGCTCGACGTGATCGAGACCGACGCCCTGCTCGACAACGCTGCCCGGGTCGGCGGCTACCTCAAGGCGACGCTCGCTGCGCGCCTGGCGCATCTTCCTCAGGTCAAGGGTGTGCGCGGTCAGGGGCTCATGCTCGGCGTCGAGCTCGACCGCCCTTGTGGGGCGCTGGTGCTCGATGCGCTGGAAGCGGGTTTGCTCATCAACGTCACCGCCGAGCGCGTCATCCGCCTGCTCCCGCCCTTGATCCTTGCCATCGAGGAGGCGCAGCAGATCGTCGAGCGCCTGGTGCCGCTCGTCGAGCGCTTCGTCGCGCGCCACTGAGGGGTCGCCATGCCGCCGAAACATTATCTCCAGTTCAAGGATTTCAGCGCCGACGAATACGCCTACCTCTTCGAGCGTACGGCCTGGATCAAGCGCAAGTTCAAAAACTACGAACCCTGGCATCCTCTATTCGACCGCACGCTCGTCATGATCTTCGAGAAGGCGAGCACGCGTACGCGCCTCTCGTTCGAAGCCGGCATCCAGCAGCTCGGCGGTTTCGCGGTCTATCTCAACACGCGCGATTCCCAGCTGGGGCGGGGCGAGCCGGTGGAAGACGCCGCCGAGGTGATTTCGCGCATGAGCGACCTGGTGATGATCCGCACCTTCGAGCAGGAAATCGTCGAGCGCTTCGCCGCCCGTTCGCGCGTGCCGGTGATCAACGGGCTCACCAACGAGTTCCACCCCTGCCAGGTGCTCGCCGACGTCTACACCTACATCGAACACCGCGGCTCCATCCGCGGCAAGACCGTCGCCTGGATCGGGGACGCGAACAACATGTGCCACACCTGGCTGCAGGCAGCCGAAGTGCTCGACTTCACGGTGCACGTGTCCACACCGCCCGGCTACGCGATCGACCCGCAGCTTGCAGGCGTCACCCCCAATGGGCACTACCGCTGCTTCGACGACCCGATGGAGGCTGCGCGCGGGGCGGATCTCGTCACCACCGACGTATGGACCTCCATGGGCTTCGAGCACGAGACCGACGACCGTCTCTGCGCTTTCGCCGACTGGCAGGTCGACGCGGCGATGATGGCCCAGGCCAAGCCCGATGCGCTTTTCATGCACTGCCTGCCGGCGCACCGCGGCGAGGAAGTCTCGGCCGAGGTGATCGACGGGCCGCAGTCCGTGGTCTGGGACGAGGCGGAAAACCGCCTGCACGCGCAGAAGGCGCTGATGGAATATCTCGTGCTCGGCCGGATGGACGGTTGAGGCAGATTTTGGGGATCCGGCGCACCCCGCGTCCGGATCGTGTGCGAACGCTCGATGGGAAAGGACGATGAGCGAAGTCAAGAAAGTGGTACTGGCCTATTCCGGGGGGCTCGACACCTCCGTGATCCTGAAGTGGCTGCAAGACACCTACCGCTGCGAAGTGGTCACCTTCACCGCCGACCTGGGGCAGGGCGAGGAACTCGAACCGGCGCGGCAAAAGGCGCTCAAGCTCGGCATCAAACCCGAGAACATCTATATCGACGATCTGCGCGAGGAATTCGTGCGCGACTTCGTCTTCCCCATGTTCCGCGCCAACACGATCTACGAAGGGGAATACCTGCTGGGGACCTCCATCGCCCGTCCTTTGATCGCCAAGCGCCAGATCGAGATCGCCAAGCTTACCGGGGCCGATGCCGTGGCCCACGGTGCCACCGGCAAGGGCAACGACCAGGTGCGCTTCGAGCTCGGCTACTATGCCCTCATGCCCGAGATCAAAGTGATCGCTCCCTGGCGCGAATGGGACCTCACCTCGCGCGAGAAGCTGCTCGCCTACGCCGAGAAGGCGGGCATCCCCATCGAGATGAAGCACCGCGAAGGCGGCTCGCCCTACTCGATGGACGCCAACCTCCTGCACATCAGCTACGAGGGGCGGCACCTGGAAAACCCGGCTGCCGAGCCGGAAGAATCCATGTGGCGCTGGACGACAGCTCCTGAAAACGCCCCGGATGCGCCGCAGTACGTCGAGCTGCAGTTCGAGAAGGGCGATCTCGTGGCCATCGACGGCGTGCGCCTGCGGCCGCACGAGCTGCTTGCCAAGCTCAACGAACTCGGTTCCAAGCACGGCATCGGCCGGCTCGACCTGGTGGAGAACCGCTACGTCGGCATGAAGAGCCGCGGCTGCTACGAAACGCCGGGCGGTACGATTCTGCTGAAAGCGCACCGTGCCATCGAGTCGATCACCCTCGATCGGGAAGTCGCGCACCTGAAAGACCAGCTCATGCCGCGCTACGCCGAGATGATCTACAACGGCTACTGGTGGAGCCCCGAGCGCCGCGCGCTCCAAGCCCTCATCGACACGACCCAGCAGACGGTCAACGGCTGGGTGCGCGTCAAGCTCTACAAGGGCAGCGTCATGGTGGTGGGACGCGACTCGCCCACCGACTCCCTCTTCGATCCGACGATCGCCACCTTCGAAGACGACCGCGGCGCCTACAACCAGAAAGACGCCGAAGGGTTCATCCGTCTCAATGCCCTGCGCTTGCGCATCGCCGCGAAACTCGAAAAGAAACGCGGCGTCTAATTTGCTTTCAACTTATAAATTGGCCGGATCAATGAATCCGGCCAAGCGAGCATCCCCATGGAAGACACGGTACTTTTTGGACTCACTTTCCCCCAGCTCGAAGATCTGGCCTTCAAGATCCTCGTGCCGGCCTTCATCCTCTACATGATCTTCATCATCGCCAACCTGGCGTGGAAGTCCAAGGCCGGCAAGTACGGCACCCTGTGGCTCTTCCTCGCCTTGGGTGTCGGTTTCATCGGCTTCGTCGCCAAAGGGCTGATCCAATACATGCTCGGGATCGAGTGATCCCGAGCATGTCATGCAGCATCACGCGCTCAAGAGCTGTTCGGCCGGCGCCACCGAGGGTTGCGCCTGGCCGAAGTAGCCTTCGGTGTGGATCATCGACTCCTCCGCCCCCAAGGCTTTCACCGCCGCGCTGCAATCGGCCACGAAGGCCGGGCTGCCGGCGATGAATACGTTATAACCGGCCAATGTGGGGAAGAGATCAGGCAGGATCTGCGGGATGCGCCCGTGCAGCCACTGCGGATCGCGTTCCTGCGTGAGCGTGGCCTTGAAGGTGAAATTGCGGTGCTTGGTCTCCCAATAGCGCATCAGGCCAAGCTCGTAAATGTCCTCTTTCGTCTTTCCTGAATAGAGGAGCGTGACGGGCTTGCGGTAGCCCCGGCGCAGGGCCGCTTCGGTGAGCGCGCGGATCGGCGCCAGGCCCGAGCCGGCTGCCAGGCACAGGACGGGTGTATCCAGCGACAGATCGCCGATGAAGGTCCCGTAAGGGCCGTTGATGCGCACCATGTCGCCGATCTGCAGGTGATCGTGGATCCAGACGCTGGTCACACCCCCTTCGATGCGCGTGATCTGCAGGGTGATCTCGCCGTCGGGGCGCGGTGCGTTGGCGATCGAATAGCAGCGTGCCGGGATCTTGCCCTCGACATCGCTCAGGGTCACGTATTGCCCTGGCCAGTAGCGCATCGGCTGTCCCAATGGCCGCAAGCGGAATTCGGTGATGCGAGGAGTACGCGGCACGCGGTCGATCACGACGTAGCGCTGGTTCTCCCGCGGCGGAAAGAGTTTGGGTTTTGCGTCGGCCGTGCCCCATTCGATCACCAGCTCGGGCGAGAGGGGCTTGGCCATGCACATGAGGCCGAATCCCTGCTTGCGTTCCTCGGCCGACAGGGCCATGTCGAGCACGACCCCCTGGTCGAAGTGCCCGGAGAGGACCTTGACCTTGCATTCGCCGCAGGCGCCGGCCCGGCAATTGTTCGGCAGCGCATAGCCCGCCCGTTCGAGGGATTCCAGCACGGTCTCGCCGGGGCGGGATTCGATCTGGCGGCCGGAAGGGTGCAGTTTGATGAGAGTACTCATTCGGGTTCGCTCTCTTGAGGGGTGATGGGGTGCCTGGTCGACGAAACCGCCGGTGTCCTTCACGGACCCCGGCGGTCGGTGTGCCTTGGCGCGACCGCCCCTGCAGGCGGCCGCCGAAGCTCAGAAGACCGGGATGATCGAGTCCATGTCGACTTCCGTTACTTCCTGACCTTCGATCCCGACTTCCGGAATGGCAGGGAAGGGGATGCCGTAACGATCCAGCACGCCCTTGAGGTTGAGCATGGCGTTGCGCCAGTTCTCCTTCTTCGCCTCGTAGGTGGGGATGCCGAAGCCAGCGCCGCGCGCCACTTCTTCGCCCTCACGCTGGTTCTTGATGAAGTCGGCGGGCAGGTCCCAGAATTCTTCCGGCGGTTCGAAGAGTACCGCCGAGAGGAAGAGGTAACCGGCGCGGATTTGCTTGGTGACGAGTGCCTTGTCTTCGGCGGCGAGCCGGGGATAGTCGCGCTCCATCAGCGCCATGCAGATCGCCATGTGGCGACCCTCGTCGCGGCCGATATTGCGGAACGCCTCTTTGAACACCAGTTCCCGGCTGTTGTCATGCATCTGCTTGAAAATGGTGGCCGCGGCGATCTCGCCCATGAGGAAGGAGGAGAAGAGCACGGCAAGCGAGTACTTCGGCACGGCATTCTTGTAGCCGTTCCAGTAGCGTCCGCCGTTGTAGTAGAGCCACATGGCGTTTTTCTGCAGGCGCTTGCCCAGGTCGGTTTTGGGCTGGTAGGTGAGCGGATCGTCGTGTCCCAGGAACTTGGTGATCGCCAGGCCGCACATCTGTTCGTGGTTCTGCTCGTCGCGCGTCACCGAGAAGAAGCAGCGGCGTACCGGGTCTTCTTCGTGGTCTTCGTAGGTCTTGATCAGCGCCGAGGCGAAGACGGGAGGCGCGGAAGCGTCGAAGACGGACAGAAGCGTCCACCAATAGGCGATCGCCTCGCGTTCTTCCCAAGAATAGGACTCGACGTCGAGCGTGTCCCAGGGAAGTTTCTTCGGATCCCAAAACTCGCGCTGCGCCGCATCCCAGATTTCCTCCATCTTCTGCGTCTTGGCGTGCCAAGACAGGGGAAAGACGTTCGGCTGCGGGATCTGCGGCGGAAGGTCCATTTGTAGGGCGAGTTTGTCGTGATGAGCCATGGTGTTGCCTCCTCTAGGGTGGATAAAACGTCCATCCGGATCGTTCGCGGATCGGCTTCAACATGATCGAAGCCGTTCGCGTACCGTGAATGTACTGCAGCTTCTCACGGCAGAGTTTGATCTGGATCAAGGAATAATAAAATAAACCGACCGGTTGGTCAAATAATTTTTGCTGAAGTCGCTGCCGAACCTCCCGCTTTTTTGTGCCACAATGAACTGATGCGCGATGACGAACTCTTGGATCTGCTTTCCTCGCCCGAACGGCTGCGCGAGCGCATCGCCGAGCGTCTGCAGCGGACGGCGAAGCGGCCTCTTGATCTTGCTGCAGGCGACGAAGGGGCTCGCGAGGTCCGCTGGCCGGCGGCGGTACTCGCCCCCTTGGTGCCCGGCGAAGAAGGACCTCGAGTGTTGCTCACGCGCCGCACGCCGCATCTCGCCCATCACCCGGGACAGATCAGTTTTCCCGGCGGGCGGGTGGAGCCCGAAGATCCCGGTCCGGTGGAGGCAGCTTTGCGCGAAACCGAGGAAGAGATCGGGCTCGCGCCGCAGCGGGTGCAAGTGTTGGGCGCGATGCCGCCTTACGTCACCATCACGGGCTATCGCATCACCCCCCTCGTCGGCTGGGTAGAGGATCCGGGCGAGCTGCGCCCCGATCCGTTCGAGGTTGCCGAGGTGTTCACCGTACCTTTGTCGCACGTGCTCGATCCGCGCCGCTACGTGCGTCACTCGCTGGAATACGGAGCAGGCCGTCGCCACTATTGGGCCGTTCCCTGGCGGCAGTATTTCATTTGGGGGGCAACAGCGGCCATGCTGCGTATGTTCCTCGAACTAATTCGTGGTAAAGAAGAATGAGCACGACCTCCCAGGTGACAATCGTCACAATTTCGTCGTATGATGAATCCAGTCGCATGGAACCGTTTCACTGACCAGCAAGGAGAGAGGATATGCCGAACAAAGACGTCGTGGTACTGAGCGCCGTGCGTTCCGCCATTGGAACCTTCGGGGGGACTCTGTCGCAGATCGAACCGGCCGAGCTCGCCGGCCAGGTCATGAAGGCGGCGATCGAACGCTCGGGCGTCGATCCCAACGAAGTCGAATACGTCACGGTTGGCAACTGCATCCCGACCGATTCGCGCTATGCCTACGTGCCGCGCGTGGCGTCCATCCAGGCGGGGCTGCCGATGAGCTCGGTGGCGATGCAGGTCAACCGCCTGTGTTCTTCCGGTCTGCAGGGGATCGTCACCACGGCCCAGAACATCATGCTCGGAGACGCGGTCATGGGCGTGGGCGGCGGCGTGGAAGTGATGTCGCGCGGAGCCTATCTCTCACCGACGATGCGCAACGGCGCCCGCATGGGCGACACGACCATGATCGATGCCATGGTGGCGGTGCTCACCGATCCCTTCGGCGTCGGCCACATGGGCATCACGGCCGAGAACCTCGCTGTCAAGTGGGGCATCAGCCGCGAAGAGCAGGACGCCTTCGCGCTGGAGTCGCAGCGCCGCGCCGCGCGTGCGATCGAAGAAGGGCGCTTCCGCTCGCAGATCGTGCCGGTGACGATCAAGACGCGCAAGGGCGACGTGGTGTTCGAAGTCGATGAGCATCCCAAGCCCAATACGACGATGGAGAGCCTTGCCAAGCTCAAGCCGGCGTTCAAGAAAGACGGCACGGTGACGGCCGGCAACGCTTCCGGCATCAACGACGCCGCCTCTTTCCTCGTGCTCGCCGACGCCAAGACGGCCGAGCAGAAAAACCTGAAACCGCTCGCCCGCATCGTCGGCTACGCCGTGGCGGGAGTGCCCAACGACATCATGGGCGAGGGCCCCATCCCGGCCACCAAGAAAGCGTTGGAGAAGACTGGCCTCAAGCTCGAAGACATGGACGTGATCGAATCGAACGAGGCCTTCGCCGCCCAGTCGCTGGCGGTGATGAAGGGGCTCGGGCTCGATCCGGTCAAGACCAACCCCAACGGCGGGGCCATCGCCCTGGGGCACCCGGTGGGCGCGACCGGCGCGATCATCGCCACCAAGGCGATCCATGAGCTGCACCGCATCGGCGGGCGCTATGCCCTGGTGACCCTGTGCATCGGCGGCGGTCAGGGCCTGACGGTGATCTTCGAGCGTCTCTGAGTCCCGAGGGCGGGGATAGGGTGGTTCCTGCCCTACCTCCCCGTCGCGGACCGCCGCGCCAGCGCCTCGAGTTCGGCGCGGATGCGGCGGTACTGCTGCCAGCGCTCGGGGCTGATCGCGCCGCGCTCTGCCAGCGCGCGCAGGGCGCATCCCGGCTCGGCATCGTGGCGGCAATCGCGGAAACGGCATTCACCCAGCGCCGGACGCAGTTCGGGGAAACAGGCTTCCAGCGCCTCCAGTGGCACGTGGGCCAAGCCGAAGGTCTGCAGGCCGGGGCTGTCGATGATCCACCCTTGCCGGTAGGGATAGAGCCGCGCCTCGGTGGTGGTATGCCGTCCTGATTCCAGCGCACGCGAGATTTCGCCCGTGCGCGCTCGGGCTTCTGGCACCAGGGCATTGATGATCGTCGATTTTCCCATGCCTGATTGTCCGACGAGTAGCGATCGCTTCCCTGCGAAGAGCGGTTCGAGCGGGGCGACGTCCCGTTTGGCCGAGAGGCCGAGCACCCGATAGCCCGCAGCGAGAAATGGCTTTAGCCGTGCGCGCGCCGCATCCAGGCCGTCCTTGAGGTCGCACTTGTTGAGCACGATGAGGGCTTCGATCCCCTGATGTTCGGCGGCCACGAGGCAGCGCGTCACCAGTTCGGACGAGAAGGGCGGCTCGACCGCAGTGACGATGACGACCTGATCGACGTTGGCGGCGATGAGCTTTTGCCGTACGCCGTCCGCCCGCCAGAAGAGCGAGGAGCGCGGCTGGTGCCGCTCGATCACCGCCTGGCCGGGGGCCGTGGCGCGCGCCTCGACCACATCGCCGCAGGCATAGTCGTGGCGTTTGCCGCGGGTGACGGCGTGCCAGGGCGGCTCGTGCCACGGAATCGTCCGGGAAATCTCGTAGCTGCGGCCGTGGGCGGCGACGACGGTGGCGAGGAAGGTTTCATCCATGGGCAGGATACGAAAAAATACGGGTGAGGATCGCGCCGTCCGGCACGCGGCCGTGGCAGTATAGCGCACCCATTCCCCCAAGAAAGGAAAACCGCATGAGCGAGAACAACGCGCCTTCCGACAAGCTGGTCTGGCTCGACCTGGAGATGACCGGGCTCGATCCCGATCGCGACCGCATCCTCGAGATCGCCATGGTGGTCACCGACAATGACCTGAACGTGCTCGCCGAAGCGCCGGTGATCGCGGTGCACCAAAGCGACGAGGTGCTCGCCGCGATGGACGACTGGAACCAGAAGACGCACGGCGCTTCCGGCCTGATCGAGCGGGTGCGTGCCTCACGCATCGACGAAGCCCAGGCCGAGGCGATGCTGCTCGAATTCCTGAGTCCTTGGCTGCCGCCGCGCTCGAGCCCCATGTGCGGCAACACCATCTGCCAGGATCGGCGTTTCCTCTACCGCTACATGCCGCGGCTCGAGGCTTGGTTCCACTACCGCAACCTGGATGTTTCCACCCTCAAGGAACTCGCGCGCCGCTGGGCCCCCGCCATCCTGCAGGGCTGGGAGAAGGAAAGCAAGCATACGGCACTCGCCGACGTCCATGAGTCGATCGAAGAGCTGCGCCGCTACCGCGCTGCTTTCCTGCGTTTGCCTGAAGGCTGAGCGTTTTGGTGCCTCGCGACTTTTCCGCTCGCGGCGTTTTTCGGGGTGCCCCGTTTCAGCGGTGCGCATCCAGCCGGGCGGCGAGGGCGCGTGTGGAGGGGTCGAAACCGGCGAGCGTTCCGCCCGCGGCGAGCGTGCGCGCCAGTTCCTTTCCCAGCTCCACGCCGTACTGGTCGAACGGATCGATCCCCCAGATCCAACCGCGCACGAACGTGGCGTGTTCGTAGGCGGCGAGCAGCTCCCCGAGCACGCTGGCGTCCCAGCCGTCGGTGAGTAGCACGGAGCTGGGGCGGTTGCCGGGAATCTCATGGTGCGGCGCGAGCGCTTCGATCTCTTCGGGTGCCAGGCCCTGCGTCCGAAGCGCCGCGCGCACCTCGTCGCGCGTGCGACCGGCAAGCAAGGCGCCTGCCTGCGCAAGCGCATGTTGCGCCAAGGCCCGACGCCCGGCATCGAGCGGACGGGGGAGGGGGACGATGAAGTCCAGCGTGAGGCGCCGCGTTCCTTGGTAGAAAAGCTGATGGAAGGCGTGTTGTCCCAGGGTACCGCTCATGCCCCAGACGACGGCCGCGGTGGGATAGGGCACGAGCGAACCGTCGCGCCGGCAGCGCTTGCCGTTACTCTCCATTTCGAGCTGCTGCAGCCAGGCCGGAAACCAGGAAAGCCCCTGATCGTAGGGGAGCACGGCCCAGGAAGGAACATCGAGCAGGTTCGCGTTCCACAGACCAAGCAACCCAAGCCACACCGGCAGGTTGCGTTCGAGCGGCTCCGTGCGGAAATGTTGGTCCATGCGGCGCGCGCCGGCACGCAGTTCGAGGAACCGTTCCCAGCCGAAAGCGAGCGCCACCGGCAAGCCCACGGCCGACCACAGCGAATAGCGTCCACCTACCCAAGGCGGCAGCCAGAGGATGCGATCCGGCGCAAATCCTAGCGCCTGCGCCTTGTCCGGGTTGGAGGTGACGGCGAGGAAATGTGCCGCCGTTTCGTGCGTTCCCAGTTCCCGGGAAAGCCACGCCCGCGCGCGTTCGAGGTTGGCGAGCGTCTCGGCGGTGCCGAAACTCTTGGAAGAGACGACGAAGAGCGTACGCGCCGCCTCGAGCCCGCGTATCGTTGCGCTGAAATCGCTCGGGTCGAGATTGGCGACTAAGCGCACATTCCGCTGCGGCGCTTCCAGATGCGAGAGCGCCTCGCAGGCGAGCCGTGGGCCGAGGTCGGAGCCGCCGATGCCGAGGTTGACGGCATGATCGAGCCGCTCGCCTGTGGCACCGCGCAGCTCGCCGCGGTGAAAGGCGGTGACGAACGCTTGCAGTCGGCTTTCCGTTGCGGCGAAGCGCTCGCGATCGGCCGGCGGTACGTCCGCTCCGCCGCGGCAGGCCATGTGCAGTGCCGGGCGACGCTCGGTGAAGTTGACTTCCGCCCCGGCAAAGAGCGCTTCGATTCCCTCCGGCAGCCGCACCGCCCGGGCAAGGGCGAGGAGCTGCGCGAGCACTCCGGCGTCCCATGCCTGCTTGCTCGCGTCGAGCCACAAGGCGCCTGCCGGCAGCGAGAGCGCATCGACCCGAGCGGCATCGGCGGAAAACGCATCCGTAATGCGGCGCGCCAGCCAGAGATCGGCCAAGGCGAGCAGTTCGGCCCATGCAGGGGTCTGCTCGGGCGCGACGAAAGGGGGAAGAGAATCAGTCATGGGTGGGCCTCGCTCGTTCGTTGTCCAGCAGAAGCCAGTATTCTAGGCGTTTGCCTTGGCCACGCGTCATCGACCAGAGCACGCTGCCGTCCGACGGCAAGGGCTGCTGGCCGCGCAGTCGGGCGAAACGGACGGGGCAGCCGTCTTCCAGGGTCGCAGGGATGCCGCCGAAATAGACGAGCGCCGCCCGCACGTCGGGCTCTCGACCGGGCACGGAAACGCAGGAAGGAGCGCGTTCGCGCAGCGTTCCCTGCATCTGCTCGACGATCGGCCGCAGATTGCGCGTATGCTCGAACCAGGGCTCGAGCAGCAGCACCAGCACCACCCAGGCGAGCGTGACGCCGAGCGCCCAATGGATTGCCGGGCGCAGCGGCGAAGGCGGGGTCGTCACGGCGAGGACGAACCAGGTGAGCAGCACCGCCGTGGCCGCACCGAGGCGCCACAAAGACCCGCTCATTTCAAACTCGGGCGCGACGCGCACCATGTGGCGCGCCAGCCCCGGCGGCCAGTCGAGGTTCCATGCGCTCCACGAGAGGCCGGCGAAGACGACGAGGCTCAGCACCGTTGCCGCAGAGAACCACGAGAACGCCGCGCGGGCGCCGGAAGGCATGCGCCGCAGCCGCTCCGTCGCCAAGAGGGTGAGCGGCGGCAAGAGGATGAGGAGGTCGCTGGGATTGCTGGGAGGCCAGGCGGTTACCACGACCAGTCCCATGGCGATCATGGCCCAAGCCACGGCAAGAAGCCGGAGATTCGACCCATCGCCGTTGACAGCCCGGCGCAGTGGCCACAATGCCAGCAGCCACAAAGGCCAGGCCACCCAGGCTGCGTCACGCCAGGCGTCATCGAGGTTGGAGGCGATGAATTCCTGTGAGAGCTGCGGTGCTTGCAGCGCAAACCAAGCCTCGCCTTCGGCAGTGCGCCAGACGGTGACGAACCAGATCGCAGGGAGAGCAAAGATCAGCGCCGTGGCCATGAGAAGCGACAGACGCCGCGCTGCCTCGATCCGAGGCCAGGGCCAGGTCGCCAGCCAGGGGATGCTCAGCACGAGCAGGAGAGCAAACCCCTGTGCGAGAAAGCCGGCTGCCATGGCAATACAGGCAGCGATCCATGCCTTTGCCGGCTGCGCCTCTCGTCGGCTCACGGCGGCAAGGGCAAGGCCGATCGCGGCGGCAGAAGCGAGCAGGGCCTGATGCTGGTGCGCGTCGAGCACCCAGCCGAGGGTTCCCAGTCCCACGAGCATCGCGCCCGCCTGCCAGGGTTTGCCGCACCAGGGGAGCGCCGCTGCGCCCAGGCTCAGCAGCGTGCAGAGCAGCAGAAGCGGAGAAGCGAAGCGGGTTGCGTCGTGCAACGCCAAGCCCAAGGGTTCGAGCAGCAGACCCAGGAGCGCCGCCACCCAGTAATAGAGCGGACCGGCTGCAGGGACGGTGCCGTCGATGAGCGCGGAAGGCAGCAGCCATTGGCCTTGGAGCACCTGCCAGACGGCAAAGAAATGGCGCAAATCGGCGCCGCGCCAAGGGTCGTGTCCTGTGGTGCCGACCAAGAGAAAGGCGGCCAGTAGCGCCACCAATCCCCATTTTCCGTAGAGTCGTCGTTGCCACGGCGGAACCGGACGCGGGTCGAAAAACATGCCATTGCCACTCGTTGCGGAAGAGGCGATTATAGTCGCTCCCCGTCGTCGGGCGGGACGGAGTCAATGAAAAAGGGCGGCAAGGCCGCCCTTTCGCTGAAACCCGGCGTGACGAACTCAGCCGCGGTTGGCGAGATTGCCGTATTTCTGGCGGAAACGCTCGACACGGCCGGCCGTGTCGACGATCTTCTGCTTGCCGGTGTAGAAGGGATGGCACTCGGAGCACACTTCCACGTGCAGCGCCGGCTTGCCGATGGTGGAGCGCGTCACGAAGGAATTGCCGCAGGAGCAGGTCACCTGGACTTCGGCGTAATTCGGATGGATGTTCTCTTTCATGGGGCACCTCGGGATCGGGCGGATGGCGGATTTGGCCATCCTTTTGCTTGGAGAAAACGCAAATTATCGCCGATCGATCCAGTCGGGGCAAGGGGTTTTCGTTAAAATTCCCCTTTCTTTCCTCTGAGCGATCATGAGTTACGGCATCTCCCGCATCCCGACGAGCGCCCAGGGCGAGGTGCACGAGCGCCTGCCCGAACTCGTGCGCCGCCATCTCGCTCGGTCCTTCCGCAAACCCTACGCGCCCTATAACCTCGCCGCCTTCGAAGAGACGCTCGCCGCATGGGACGGGCGCTCGCCGTGGATCCTCGATTCCGGCTGCGGTGTGGGTTGGTCGACGATCCTGCTGGCGCGGCGCAGCCCTGAGGCTTTCGTCGTCGGCGTGGACCAATCGCAAGAGCGGCTCTCGCGGCAGAAACCCTATCCGCGCGCGACCTGGCCCGAGAACCTGCGTTTCGTGCGCGCCGACGTGATCGACTTCTGGCGCCTGGCGCTGGAAGCCAGCGTTCCGGTGCGCGAGCATTGGTGGCTCTATCCCAACCCATGGCCCAAGATCGGGCACCTTGGGCGGCGCTGGTATGCGCATCCCGTTTGGCCTACCGTGCTGCAACTCGGCGGACGCTTCGAGTGCCGTACCAACTGGTCGGTCTATGCCCGCGAGCTCATCGCCGCGCTGGCCCTTTCGGGGATACGGGGCGAATGCACCCCATTCGTGCCCGAGGAGCCGATGACGCCTTTCGAGCGCAAGTACCGGGATTCGGGGCAGACGCTGTGGCGCGTCACCGCCGATCTCTCAGCGTTTGCCCGAGGCGAGCTCGGCGCGGGGCCGGCCGAGGGTGCATAGCCCTGCGACCAGGTCGAGCGCGGCGAGCGCGCGCAGTTTTTCTGGGGAGGCGGCAAAGAGCGAACCGGCATAGCCCAGCGCGTTGACCGACACGCCCGCGAGTCGCTCGACCCGGCGCGGGATGAAGAACAGGCGATCGAGCCGCAGCAGGAGGTCGTAAGGCGGCAGCTGCGGCGCCTCGTCATGCCAACCCATTGAGGCGAGCGCGGCGCGGTAGGCGCGGCGGGCCGCTGCAGCCCAGGCGGCGCTTTCGGTATGCATGGGTAACGGCTCGCGCCAGGCCGCCCACGGCAGTTCCGCCCAACCGGTTTCGCCGGGAGGCAGGAAGGCGCGGAGTTGGTTTTCGCCCAGATGACCCTCCGGGAGCCACTGCAGATGACGGTGCGGCTGGCTCGCTCCGGCGATCTCTCCGCCGTTGTAGAACCCCAGCCCCCCTTCGGCGAGCAGCGCATGCCAGGCAAGAAAATCGTCGCCGGAAAGCGGCGCCGTCTGCGGCTCGAACTCGCGCGTGACGATGAGGGTATGGCCGGCAAAGACGGGGTACTTGTTGAGTACCACCAGGTGCCGCTTGCCGAGCGCGCCGACCGTGAGTTCCGGCTCGGGCGGCAGGAAGGGGTTGCGCCCTGCATCGTTTCTGGGGTGCGGTTTGTGCGCCAGCGTCGAGACCCAGCGCAGCACGAAGGGGAACCCCTGTTCATGGCGCTCGAGCGCCTCGGTGGCGATCGGCTCCAGAGCGCCGCAGGCGAGTGCCCGTTCGGCAACGGCACGGATGCGTTCACTCCAGGGTGCCATGCTCATCCCTCCGGGGCGCGTTTCGCCCACCATCGTCCCAGCCAAGTCTGCGGTCGCTCGCGGCCTTCGAGCACGTAGTAGAGGGTCGGCTCATAGCCGCAGATTTCTTTCAGGTCGGCAAGCGCCGCGGCGGTACCGCTTACCAGCAATACGTCGCCCCGCCGCAAGAGGGTCGACGGCTCCGGCAAGGGCTGCCAATGCCCTTCGCGCTCCAGCGCCAGTACCCGCAATGCCAACGGTTCTGGCCGCAGGGAAGGCGAGCGCAGCAGCCGCTCGAGCGTGACCCCGGAATCATCGGCCAGCGCGTGCCACAACGCAGGAGCGGTTTGCGGCAGAATCGCGATCTTCAGGTTGCGCAAGGGGCCATGCCGTCGCAGGCGCAGCAGCGTTTCCTGCAGATCATGGGCGAGTTCTTGCGGGGCGTTCGCGAGCCAGGCAAGGAAGGCGGGAATCTCCGGCAGACGCAACCACGCGAGCGCCTCGGCAGCGACGAGGTGGCGTGGCACCACGCGCAGGTCGTAGTGGAAAGCGGCAAAGAGCGCTTCGTTGCGTCTGCGGTTCTGCCGCACGATGGTGTAGAGCGAGGGGTTGAGGCGGCGGGCGGCGACGAGGATCGAAATGTTGTCGATGTCATTGGATGTGGCTGCGACGATACCGACCGCTTTCTCGATTCCTGCTCGCCGCAAGACTTCCGCCTGGGTGGCATCGCCCGTGATCCATTCTGAATGCTTGCCCCCGTCCGTGGCGGCGCGGTCGATCACCACCAGTTCGAGCTCACTGCCGCGCAGCGCCGCCTCTGCCGCCAGACCCAGGCGCCCCGCGCCGCAGATGATCCATCTGCCCCGTGGAGGCGGTCGGTCGGTGCGAATCTCGTCCATCGGCATGTCGAGCAATATCTGGCGCACCCGCCAGGCGGCCGGATGTTCGAGCGCGAGCGCCAGGTCGTTTTGAAAGACGTGGGAGGGATCGATGATCGCCGTCGTGGCGAATTCGGCCATATTGGCCACCGTGGCGTCGTGCTCGGCGCGGCAAACGGTGGGCAGGCGTGGCGCGAGCAGACCCTGGGTTACCGTCACCGCCAGGTTGGCCGCGTCGTCGTCGGTCATCGCCGCCACGGCAGCGCAGCGCGGCTGGCGCAAGCCGGCGGCAAGCAGCACGTTCGGGTCGCTTGCATCCGCCGCCAGGGTGACGGGTGGGTGGACGAATTCCATCATTTCCGCGCGCTCGATCTTCTTCGGGTCGAGATCGAGCGCCACCGTCGCGATGCCTTCACGATCCAGGGCCAATGCAAGCTGCGCCCCCGTTTCGCCGAAACCGGCGATCAGGACGAAAGGATGGTGTAAGCGCCGGACCCGGCGTGCGAAGCCGAGCGCCGCCACCGCCCGACGCAGCGCTTCGTCCTGCATCAAGGTGACCGCCTGCTTGAGCAGGTAGGCCCAGGCAAGCACGCTCAGGTAAATCACGACGATCGCCCACAGGCGCTGCGCATCGGAGAACGCCTCGGGGACTTCGCCGAACCCGATAGTCGTGGCGGTGTAGCTCACGAAGTAGAAGGCGTGAAAGAGGCTCAGATGCGTCGGTCGACCTTCGGCATCGGGCGGGCCGGGGGCGAGCGCCATACCCAATACCGATAGCGCGAAGAGGGTCACCATCAGGATCAGGGGACCGCGCAGCCGCCGTAAAACCAGCAGGATGACGCTGAAATTGCGGTCTGGCCCTTCGACGTTCATGGGGGAGGGCTCAACGGCGTTGCATCAGCGTCTCGGCCACGAGAATGGTGACCGACACGAGGTTGGCGAGCAAGGCCCCGCCCGAGAGCGAGACGATACGCGCAACCATCTCCGGCGTGAGGCCGGCCGCGGTGGCATGTTCGGCATAGGCCCAGACGATGGCGGCGGTGATCAGCTGCAGGTCGGCCACGAGCGAGGTGGCCAGGTGCACTGCCCCGATCTGGGTGCGATCGCCCAGCTTCAGGATGGTGGCGATCAGGCTCACGACCAGCGCGGCGAAGAGTTCATAGACGTCGTGGTAGGCGGCCACCCCGATATCGCCGATGAAAAAGCCGAAGTTGAGCGTGGCCGCCAGTAGGATGAAGAAACCGAAGACGACTTTTTCCGGGTTCACGACGGCTCCTAGCCAAGGAGGCACCCCCACCCGAAGGCGGGGGCGGATCGATCAAACGCGCGCCAGGATCTGGCGCAGCACGTAGGGGAGGATCCCGCCGTGGCGGTAGTATTCCACCTCGATGGGCGTGTCGATGCGCGAGAGCACCGGAACCTCTTGCGTGCTGCCGTCGGCGCGGCGGATGCGCAAGGTGAGCTGCTGCTGCGGCGCGAGCCGTGCTTCATCGAGCCCCAGGATGTCGAAGGTCTCGGAGCCGTCGATGCCCAGCTTCTGCCACGAATCCTCGCCCAGGAACTGCAGCGGCAGTACGCCCATGCCCACCAGGTTGGAGCGGTGGATGCGCTCGAAGCTGCGGGCGATCACCGCCCGGATGCCCAGGAGCATCGTCCCTTTGGCCGCCCAGTCGCGCGAAGAACCGGTGCCGTACTCCTCGCCGGCGAAGACCACCGTCGGGATGCCGCGCTCGCGGTAGGCCATGGCCGCCTCATAGACGGTGGTCTGCTTGCCATCGAGCAGCGTATAGCCCCCCTCGATGCGGCTGCCGTCGGGCTTGGGCGGCAGCATCAGGTTCTTCAGCCGGACATTGGCGAAGGTGCCGCGCACCATCACCTCGTGGTTGCCGCGCCGCGCCCCATAGGAGTTGAAATCCTTGCGCTCCACCCCGTGCGCCTTGAGCCATTGACCGGCGGGCGAGTTTTCGGGAATGGAACCCGCGGGGGAGATGTGGTCGGTGGTGACCGAGTCGCCCAGCAGCAGCAAGGCCTTGGCACCCGTGATCGGCTGCACCCCCGGCGGCTGCATGGAGAAATCGTCGAAGAAGGGCGGCCGGGCGATATAGGTCGACTTCGGCCAATTGTAGACCTCGCCCGTGGGCGCCGGGATGGCATTCCACAGGTCGTGATCCTTGGTGAAATCGCGGTAGAGGCGCCGGAAGACTTCGGGATCGTTGGCGTAGGGCAGGACGGCGTGGATCTCCTCGCTGCTCGGCCAGATGTCGCGCAGATAGACCGGCTTGCCGTCGGCGCCCGTGCCCAGCGGCTCGCTCGTGAGATCGACGTTCACCCGTCCGGCGATGGCGAAGGCCACCACCAAGGGGGGAGAGGCGAGGTAATTCGCCCGGATGTTGGGGTGGATGCGCGCCTCGAAGTTGCGGTTGCCCGAGAGCACCGCCGCCACCACGAGATCGTTCTCGGTGATCGCCTGGTTGAGCTCGGGGGCGAGGTCGCCGGCGTTGCCAATGCAGGTCGTGCACCCGTAGCCGGCAAGCGCAAATCCGAGCTGGGCGAGCGGATCGAGCAAGCCCGCTTTCTGCAGATATTCGGTGACCACCCGCGAACCGGGGGCGAGCGAGGTCTTGATGTGCGGCGACACGCTCAGACCCTTCTCGACCGCTTTCTTCGCCAGCAGCCCCGCAGCGATGAGCACCGCCGGGTTGCTCGTGTTGGTGCAGGAGGTGATCGCGGCGATGAGCACGTCGCCGTGCCCGAGCGTGAGTCCCTCGCGGCTCGGCACCGGGTAGCGCTTGCCCAGTTCCTCGGCCGATTTGCCGAAACCGTTTTCGCTCACCGGTTTGGAAAAGAGCGTTTCGAAATTCGACTTCATCGCCTGCAGCTCGATGCGGTCCTGCGGGCGTTTCGGGCCGGCGAGCGAGGCGCGCACCGTGGAAAGATCGAGCTTCAGCGTGCGCGTATAGTCGATCTCGCCCGCACGCGGCATGCCGAAGAGGCTCTGGGCGCGGAAGTAGGCCTCGAAGGCAGCGATCTCTTCCTCGGTACGGCCAGTCGCACGCAGGTACTCCACCGTCTTCTCGTCCACCGGGAAGAATCCCATGGTCGCGCCGTATTCGGGTGCCATGTTGGCGATGGTGGCGCGATCCGGTACGCTCAGGCTCGCGGCGCCCTCGCCGAAGAATTCCACGAACTGCCCGACCACTTTCGCCTTGCGCAGCATCTCGGTGATGGTGAGCACGAGGTCGGTGGCGGTGACCCCTTCGGGAAGCGAGCCGACCAGTTCCACCCCGACCACGTCGGGGGTGAGGAAATAGATCGGCTGGCCGAGCATGGCCGCCTCGGCTTCGATCCCGCCCACGCCCCAGCCGACCACGCCCACGGCGTTGATCATGGTCGTGTGGCTATCGGTGCCCACCAGCGTGTCGGGATAATAGACGGGGCCTTCTGGCGTCTCCTGCCGGCGCACGCCGCGGAAGAGGTATTCGAGGTTCACCTGGTGGATGATGCCGATGCCCGGCGGGATGACGCGGAAAGTGTCGAATGCCTGCATTCCCCACTTCATGAACTGGTAGCGCTCGCGGTTGCGCGCGAACTCCAGCTCCATGTTCTTGCGCAGCGCATCCGGCGTGCCGTAATGATCCACCTGCACGGAATGGTCGACCACCAGATCGACGGGCACGAGCGGCTCGATCGCCTTGGGTTTTTTCCCCATTTCGGCGGCCGTGGAGCGCATCGCCGCCAGGTCGCACAGCAGCGGCACGCCGGTGAAATCCTGCAGCACCACCCGGGCGACGACGAAGGGAATCTCATCGGTGCGTTTCCCCTGCGGCTGCCAGTTGGCGAGCTCGCGCACGTGGTGTTCTTCGACGCGCACTCCGTCGCAATTGCGCACGAGCGACTCCAGCACCAGGCGGATAGACACCGGCAGGCGCTTCACCGAGCCAATGCCGAGCGTCTCCAGCGCATGAAGGTCGTGAAATCTCCCCGTCCCGACGCCCGGGATGTGGAAGGTCTTGAGCGTAGCGGCAGCAACGGACATCGGACACCTCCTATGAAAAACGCTGGTCGAAACGGTTTCGCCGTCTGGCAATAGTCTAGAACATCTTCGATCCGATTGCCGTGCAGGGTCGATCGAAGCGAATTATCGTTCCGATCGAGGGTTTTTTGCGCCTTGCCCTTTGGTACAATGAGCCGGGGGACGCCCAAGTCTTATAAAAGACATATAATATCGAACCTGTTCGCTTTCCGCGGTTTTCGACCCAAACCCAGATGAGGTGATCGTCGTGCTAGAAGCCTATCGTGCCCATGCCGCCGAACGCGCCGCGCTCGGCATTCCTCCCTTGCCGCTGTCGAAAGAACAAACCGAGCAGCTCGTCGCGCTGCTGCGCCAACCACCTACCGGCGAAGAGGCTTTCCTGCTCGAACTGCTCGAGCAGCGCGTGCCGCCCGGCGTCGACGACGCCGCCAAAGTCAAGGCCGAATTCCTCGCGAGCGTGGCCAAGGGCGAAGAGAAAAACCCGCTGCTGTCGCGCGAGCGCGCCACCGAACTGCTCGGTACCATGCTCGGCGGCTACAATGTCCAGCCCCTGATCGATCTGCTCGACGATCCCCTCGTCGGCTCCATCGCCGCCGAAGGACTCAAGAAGACGCTGCTGGTGTTCGACTATTTCCACGACGTCAAGGAAAAGGCCGAGCAGGGCAACGCCAACGCCCAGGCCGTGCTGCGCTCCTGGGCCGAAGGCGAATGGTTCACTTCCCGCCCCGCCGTGCCCGAGCGCATCAAGATCACCGTCTTCAAGGTGCCCGGCGAGACCAACACCGACGACCTCTCGCCGGCGCCGGACGCCTGGTCGCGCCCCGACATTCCGCTGCACGCGCTGGCGATGCTCAAGAATCCCCGCCCCGGTATCGAACCGGACGAACCCGGACAGCGCGGCCCGATCCGCCTCATCGAAGAACTCAAACAGAAGGGCAACGTCGTCGCCTACGTCGGTGACGTCGTCGGTACCGGCTCCTCGCGCAAGTCCGCCACCAACTCCGTGATCTGGTGGACCGGTCAGGACATCCCCTTCGTGCCCAACAAGCGCTACGGCGGCATCTGCCTCGGCGGCAAGATCGCCCCCATCTTCTTCAATACCCAGGAAGACGCAGGCGCCTTGCCCATCGAGATCGACGTCAGCAAGATGGAAATGGGCGACGAGGTCGAGCTCGTCATCGACCACGACACCGCCGAAGTCAAGGCCTACAAGAACGGCGAGCTCATCGCCGAGTCTCGCCTCAAGACCCCGGTACTGCTCGACGAAGTGCGCGCCGGCGGTCGCATCCCGCTCATCATCGGCCGCGGGCTCACCGCCAAGGCGCGCGAAGCGCTTGGCCTGCCGCCGAGCACGCTCTTCCGTCTGCCGCAGCAACCCAAGGACACCGGCAAGGGCTTCACCCTGGCGCAGAAAATGGTCGGTCGTGCCTGCGGTCTGCCCGAAGGACAGGGCGTGCGTCCCGGCACCTACTGCGAACCGCGTATGACCACCGTGGGCTCGCAGGACACCACCGGTCCCATGACGCGCGACGAACTCAAAGACCTCGCCTGCCTCGGCTTCTCCGCCGACCTCGTGATGCAGTCCTTCTGCCACACCGCCGCCTATCCCAAGCCCGTAGACGTCAAGATGCACCGCGAGCTGCCGAAATTCATCACCGAGCGCGGTGGCGTCTCCCTGCGCCCGGGCGACGGCGTCATCCACTCCTGGCTCAACCGCATGCTGCTGCCCGACACCGTCGGCACCGGCGGCGACTCGCACACGCGCTTTCCCATCGGCATCTCCTTCCCGGCCGGTTCGGGGCTAGTGGCCTTCGCCGCCGCCACCGGCGCCATGCCGCTCGACATGCCCGAATCGGTGCTGGTCAAGTTCAAGGGCGAAATGCAGCCCGGCATCACCCTGCGCGATCTCGTCAATGCCATTCCCTACTATGCGATCCAACAGGGTCTCCTCACCGTCGAGAAGAAAGGCAAGAAGAACATCTTCTCCGGCCGCATCCTCGAGATCGAAGGGCTGCCGCAGCTCAAGGTCGAGCAAGCCTTCGAACTGTCGGACGCCTCCGCCGAGCGCTCTGCCGCCGCCTGCACGGTCAAGCTCGACAAAGAACCGATCATCGAATACCTGCGCTCGAACATCGCGCTCCTCAAGTGGATGATCGCCGAAGGCTATCAGGATCGCCGCACCCTCGAGCGGCGCATCAAGGCGATGGAAGACTGGATTGCAAATCCGCAGCTGCTCGAGCGCGATCCAGATGCCGAGTACGCCGCGGTGATCGAGATCGACCTCTCCGAGATCACCGAGCCCATCGTCGCCTGCCCGAACGACCCCGACGACGTCAAGCGCCTGTCGGAAGTCGCCGGCGACAAGATCGACGAAGTCTTCATCGGCTCGTGCATGACCAACATCGGTCACTTCCGCGCCGCCGCCAAGGTGCTCGAAGGCAAGAGCGACATCCCGGCGCGGCTGTGGATCGCCCCGCCCACCAAGATGGACGAGATGATGCTGCGCGAGGAAGGCTACTACGGCATCCTCGGCCGCGCCGGCGCTCGCATGGAGGTGCCAGGCTGCTCCCTGTGCATGGGCAACCAGGCGCAGATCAAGCGCGGCTCCACGGCCATGTCGACCTCGACGCGCAACTTCCCCAACCGGCTGGGGCTAGATACGCGCGTCTACCTCGGCTCGGCCGAACTCGCGGCGGTCTGTGCGCTGCTCGGCCGCATCCCGACGGTGGAAGAGTACCTCGCGCACCTGCAGCCGGTGACGAGCAAGGCGAACGAGATCTATCGCTACATGAACTTCGATCAGATCCCTGAGTTCGCCGAAGTCGCCGAAAGCGTCGCGCTCTGAGCCTGCGTCCATCGCCCCGTCCTTGACGGAGCGATGGCGCACGATGACTGATGACGGCACCTTTCTGGGTGCCGTTTTCGTTTTGTTATAGGATGGATCAAAATTTCTTGTTTGCCTTTCTCGCCCCCTTTCCCTACAATGCGCCCTCTCTCGCGCTGCTGCCGCTGAAAGCGGGTGAGTGAAGCGGTGGGAAGGCCTGGTGGAGCCGGGTCGAGGCAGTACGAAGGGGCCGGCT
>ENA-UPSA01001112-UPSA01001112.1-bioreactor-metagenome-genome-assembly--contig:-NODE-1112-length-29828-cov-424.410909_pt1 | contig 29828 bp, 43 predicted proteins | sample MGYA00238183_ERZ773288 | MGnify/ENA primary metagenome ERZ773288 (study PRJEB29028, sample SAMN07631243) | bioreactor metagenome | isolation source: Switchgrass digestor | place: USA: Dartmouth... | reverse complement strand
TCGTGGTAGACATGCAGGCCAATCCGGAAAGACAGAGCTCCGGATTAATGACGCTCAATATATGGTGCATTGAATCAGGAATTCCTCCGGAAGAAATAGAGCCGGAAGTGCGCACTGCTTTATGCGATGTATTCATGCAGCCGGCCGAACAGCCTCCGTACTGCCTGGCCTGGGTAAGGTCCGACAGCTTCGAAGTAAGCGCCAACACAATAAAAGGATCCCATGTAAATGGCATAACAGTTCTTTTTGACGTGCTGGCTTTTCCCTGCCAAGAGACAACAGACCCGGATCCCATCATGGCCATGAACGAGTTCGTCAAGGAATGGGAACCGGCCGCTGTATTGATAGGGAGAGACAAGATCCCGGACTACTTCACAGCAGGCAATGACAAGCCTGCTTTTTATTTCAGGCTTGCGACATTGGAAACAGCCGAGGAGACAAATACAGTTGCCTGGATGCACGGAACCATAGCCGGGCATGTATTCGCTCCAACCGCAGAGGCAAGGCTACAATGGCTTAAATACCTCGTAGACACGCTGGCAACCCAGGGAGAGGTTACGATGCTGGACACATCTCCCATGTTTATAAGGAGCATTAAAGCTGACAGCTCGGCAAATTACCTTGTTACAGGTCAACTACGGATAAATGTTCGGTTTGGCATTCTGCGAAGACCGAAGTATGCCCATGCAATAAAGGTCTTTATGCAAAAAAATGAGGAATAGGAGGTTATTCTATGGCTGAAAAAAGCGAGGATACCAAGAAAGCCCGCCCCTCGGAACATACGATCCAGGAGCCCGAATACACAGCCGAAGAACTCGCTGCGGCGTCAGAAAAGGTATTCGGTAAAAAGGTTTTGCCTGAATGCGTAATAGCTGCCTTCCGCGTAGCGGGCGTTAAAAAAGCTACAAAAACAGAGGCAGCAAAAATAGTTAAGAATTTCATGACGAAGGAGGTCAAGTAACATGGCAGGAGTTTTCACGATAGGCGAAAAGAAAGTCCGCCCTGGGGTTTATACCAGATACGAAAATGCCGGCGGAGTATCAACAGCCGGAGCCGTAGACGGTATAGGCGCAGTAGTTATCAGGGCAAACTGGGGACCGCTTAACAAGCTTGTAGAACTTGACAGCCCCAGCGCGGCAGCTTCCACCTTTGGAACAGCGCTCACCGTGGACGCAATCACGGAGATGTTCAATGGAGGCTGCAGCAAGGTAAAAGCGGTAAGAGCAGGCGCTGGAGGCACAGCCGCAACAATCACATTAAAGGATGATGCTTCAGCTGATGCAGTGAAGATCACCGCAAAGTACGTCGGCGACCGTCCATTTAATGTGACGATTAGAGATAGCCTGATAAATGACGATAAGCGAGAATGCATTATCTATTCAGGAACTACCGAATTTGAAAAAGTGGAATTCACAAAGGGAACAGACGGAGAAGGGGAACCTGCTGCTCTCGTCGCAGCATTTGCCAATAGCAAGAACTTCACAGCAGAAAAGGTGGCTGATGGAAGCAAGGTTCTGGCTGCAGTGGCACAGGCAGCAATGACAGCAGGAACCAATCCGACTGTAACTACAGCAGAGTACAGCGCAGCGCTTAATGTTTTGGAAGCAGGCAAGTGGAATGTTCTGTGCGTAGACACAGAGGATCCGGCCGTTCATGCGCTGGTTCAATCTTTTATCCAGAGGATCTACCTTGCCGGAGCCACTCCGATGGCCTGCGTAGCAGAGACAAAGGACGTGGACCTTGATACCAGGATGAATCATGCCGCGGCATTCAACGATGAGAAAATGCATTATGTCTTGAACTCGGCATATGACGTCAGCGGTAACCTTTATGACGGTTACAAGCTGGCAGCCAGGATCGGAGGCATGATAGCGGCCACACCCTCAAATACCAGCCTGACCCACACCGTGGTAAACGGCTTTGTTTCTCTTGCAGAGCCGCTGACAAACAGCCAGATTGAGAAGGCGCTGCAAAAAGGATGCCTCGTTCTCACAGTCAACGCAAGCGATCAGGTCTGGATTGAGAGCGCCATCAACACCCTGGTAACACCAAGCGGCAACCAGGATGAAGGCTGGAAGAAAATCCGCAGGACCAAGACCAGGTTTGAGCTCATCGAAAGGATCGTAGCAACCACCGATCCACTGATCGGCAAGATAAACAACGACAGTGACGGAAGAGCGACATTCATAGCTGCGGCCCAGGGAGTAGTAAACGCCATGATCGGTGAGAAGAAACTCCTGGACGGTACCGTTTATGAGGATCCGCTCAATCCACCTGCAGGAGACAGCGCATGGTTCGTAATTGCTGTTGATGATATCGACAGCATAGAAAAGGCATATCTGACGTTCAAGTTCAGATTTTCGCCTGAATCTTAAGGAAGGAGGATAAGGCATGTTAAATAACAGAGCACCGATTGACGCCAGGAAAGTATTGACCGGGAAAGACGGCGCGCTTTACAACGACGAGGGCGTCATGCTGGCCACCGTTGAAACATTCCAGACCCAGGTCAATGTGACAAATGCTAAATATCAGCCGCTGGGAGACGCACAAGAACATGAAGTGTTCCAGTCCTACGGTGTGACCCTAACTTTCACAGAAGTAGTAATCGCAGACGAACGCTTCATCCAGGAGCTGTTCGAAGGAATGAAGACCGGAGTAATGCCGGCATGGAATTTCCAGGGCGTGGTGAAAGGACGCAACGGAAGCGAACAGCGCATGATTTACAGGCAGTGCGTACCAAGCGGCACCATAGATCTGCAGAACCTTTCCGTGGGAGACACCATCAAGAGAGCTTGGAGCCTCTTTGTCAACGATCCTCCGGAATTGCAGAGCTTGTTAACCGCCTAATACGCAGCCTAATATGCAATGGAGGCGTGCAGGCATATAACCAAATATTGATGGCCGTCCTGCACACCAGGGCGGCCAATTTTTTAATTTAAGGAGGTTATGAAATCATGGCAAACGATAAAATCGAAAAAACCAAAATTGAAGAGATTGAGCTCACTGAAGAGGAGAACAAGGGCCAGTTAAGAGCATACGAGGACGATATCCTCAAAGGTTTGCTGGCGGCTGCAAACTTTAAGACTGAGGAAGACAACATTCAAACAATCGAGATAGCCAGAAACGGCGTGGTTCTCTTTAAATTCCGCATTCGTCCTTTGACCGAGGAAGAATACCAGTCCTGCAAAGAGAAATACACCAAATACGTCAGGAACAAACAGCTCGGCATTAAATTCCCTGAATATACCGACACCGTAAGATACAGAAGCGCTCTGATATACCAGGCAACCATAGAAGAGGACAGGGCAAAGATCTGGGATAACAAGAGTGCATGGAAGGCTTTAAATGTGCTCAATGGTGTGGACCTTATCGACAAGACATTGCTCGCAGGAGAAAAGGACGCCGTGCTTGAGCTTATCGACAAAATCAGCGGTTATTCAGTTACTGCAGAGGAAACCGCAAAAAACTCATAAAGGCCGGGGGAATGGCCACCCTGCTTCATCACATATTCCAGCGGATGGGCATTCCTCCGGACGAGGTTATGGCCAAACCGCCAGGAGTAAGAGCTTTCATGTTAGCCTCTATGCGCGTGCAGCTTGAGGAAGAAAATAACGAAGGAGAGGAGGATTGATTGATGGCAGCTGAAACATTTCGCATTGAGATACCTATCCACGTCGAGGATAAGACGGATCCTGGCGTCTCTCAGGCAACGCGGAAGATAAATAAATTTGACGAGGCCAACCAGAGGACACAGGAACGACTAAACCAGATGAACAAAACAAAATACCAGGTCGTCCTTGACGCACTGGATAGGGCGTCAAGCATTGTCGGTAAAGTTTCATCAAAAGCACGCAGCATAGCAGGTAAGACGTTTAGCTTTACGATGAAAGTAATCGACCTGGCCACGGCACCATTAAGAGCCTTATGGAATTTCGCGACATCCATACAAGGCGCCATACTCGGCGCTACCGGTGCATTTGCCGGTATTTATAAACCGATGGAAATAGCCGCAGATTTTGAGCAAACGCAGATTGCATTTGAAACCATGCTAAAAAGCGCCGAGAAAGCAGAGAAATTCCTGAAGGAAGCGTCAGAATTCGCAAATAAAACACCGTTTGAATTCCCGGAACTGATCAACAGCAGTAAGCTGCTAATGGCCTTCGGATTTGAAGCCGATAAGGTGCTGGATATGCTAAAGACCATAGGTGATACTGCCAGCGGCCTGGGAGCTGGATCGGAGGGAATAGACAGAATCACAAGAGCCCTCGGTCAGATGCGGGCCAAGGGACGAGCACAAACAGAAGAACTCTTGCAGCTCCAGGAACTCGGCGTGCCGGCTAACCAAATCCTGCAGGAAGAGCTCGGTCTCACCGGAGAGCAGGTAGCAAACATCGGTAAAGAAAGCATAGAAGCATCAAAGGTTATAGAGGCATTGCTGCGAGGAATGGAAAAGCGCTTCGGAGGCATGATGGACAACCAATCCAGGACGGCCAAAGGTATGATATCAACCCTTAAGGACACTCTCGAAAATTCACTTTTAAGACCATGGGGACAAGGTCTATGGGAAGGTATAAAGCCGGGACTTGAAAGGATCACAACCTGGATAGATGAGAACCAGGATATCATCGCAGAATGGGGAGAAGCCTGGAAGAAAGCAGGAGCAAATATCTCCAAATGGGTAATGACCAGAGTAGATGGATTGAGAAACAGCATACAGCGTATGGTTAACTCCCAGGAGTGGAAAGACGCCAAAAACTTTGGAGAAAAGCTGAAGATAGCATGGGATCAGATAATAGCGCAGCCATTCAACGAATGGTGGAATTCAACCGGCAAAGCCTGGCTTGCAGATAAAGCCAGTAAGATAGGCGAAGGAATAGGAACTGCACTCTCCGCAGGATTACTGACCATACTCGGAATAGACGCAAAAGGCGCTGTAGAGGAAGGGACCAGCATAGGTGCTTCATTTGCTGAAGGCTTCACGCGAGGATTTGATGGCAAGAAGGTAGGCGAGGCACTCCTAAATGCCATAAAGGGAGTATTCAAGGACGCAGCAACACTGCTCCCAGGAGGAGAGGAAGCAAGCTCAACGTCCTGGCTGTCGGCTGGAGCAATAGTTCTCGCAATGCAAAAGCTCGGAATTTTTAAGCTGATCGGCAAAGGCGGCAAGGGATTAATTAGCCTCCTTGGCAAAGGCAGCAAGAGCGGAACACCGGATACAACTGGAATACCATCGGCTTATGGAACAGACACCGTTTATATGACAGCTTCAATAGTTTATATTTACGGGAAGACAATCCAGGGCCCAGGAGGATCCCCAACAGGCGGCTCGCCATTAGGAGGATATCCTTCACTGCCAACAGCAGGAAAAACCCCGTCATTGCCGCCGGCCGGAGGTTCGCCTTTAGCACTTCCGGGAGCTGCAGGAGCAGCGGGTAAAGCATTAAATACAGTGCAGCTGGCCAACGGAACTTATGTAGTCACAGGCGGAGCATTAGCAACCGGACTGGCCAAGACTGGCGTAGCGCTTGGCAGCGGAGCAACAACTGCAGGTGGAGCCATAGCAGCCGGAGCTTCAAGCGTACTGGGAGGCGCTCTCGGTATTGCTGGACTTGGAGCCGGAGCAATAGACATCTACCAGGGCGCTAAGAAAACCGGAAAAGAGGCCAAGGACGAATACTTCCAAGGCGGAACCAAGATAGGTATGGTAGGAGCAGGCGCCGGCATAGGAGCTGCGGTAGGTTCCGTGGTACCGGTAATAGGAACCGGCGTAGGAGCTCTTGTAGGAGCGGGAATCGGTGGAGCCGCTTCACTCTTCGCCGGAGATAAAGCTGGCAAAGCCCTATCAGATGCAACAGACAAAGACGGTGCATTAACAAAGTTCTGGGAGAATACAAAGACCTGGGCAAGCAACACATGGGACTCCATCAAGACTGGAGCTTCAAACGCCGGATCCTGGGTGGCCGAAAAGTGGAACGCGGCCGGAGATTGGATCAGCAACAAATGGAGCAGCTTCAGCGACTGGTTCGATACTTCGGTATGGACCCCAGTAAAGGATGTCGGGATATCGGCCATTAACATAGCAGCCGGCGCATGGAGTGAAGTAAGAGACTGGGTAGGTGAGAAATGGAGCGATTTCTCCGCATGGTTCGATGAGAGCGTATGGACCCCGGTAAAAGATGCGGCACAAGCTGCAGGTGAATGGGTAAGCCAAAGATGGGACGAGGCCAGGACGTGGATCGGGGACAGATGGTCCGATTTTTCATCCTGGTTTGACGAATCCATATGGACCCCCGTAAGCAATGCAGCGCAAGCAGCCAGTCAATGGGTAAGCGACCGCTGGAACGAGGCAAGGACATGGATAGGCGAGCGCTGGTCCGACTTTTCAACATGGTTTGAAGAGAGTATATGGACCCCGGTCAAAACAGGAGCCCAGGCGGCAGGCCAGTGGGTAAGCGAAAGATGGAGCGAGGCCAAGAACTGGGTAAGCGAGACATGGGGAACCGTAAGCACCTGGTTTGATGAAACAGTATGGCAACCGGTAAAAAGTGCAGCACAGACAGCTGGAGCATGGCTGGGAGAGCAGTTCACAGCGGCAAAGAACGCCATAAGCGAAGCCTGGACCGGAGTATCCGACTGGTTCTCTAATAACGTATGGGAACCCATCAAGAACGGAGCAACCAGGGCATGGGAATGGGTAGGCGAGAAACTCGGCGGCATCGGCGAGTGGATCGGCGACAAGTGGCAGAGCTTCAAAGACTGGCTCGGAGGCCTGGGCCAGAAAGGCTCAAAGGAAACCGGCTTGACAACCAGCAAGGGCAAAGGCAGCATCCTTGAACATGCATGGGGCGGAATTATGACCAAGCCTCATATGGGTATTGTAGCCGAGAATGGAGCTGAAAGCCTTATTCCATTAAGCCCAAGCAAGAGACAAAGAGGCCTCGATTTATGGCAGCGGACCGGTGAACTCCTTGGCGTCAGGGCCTATGAAGACGGCGGAATAGTAGGCGAGGAACCCGACGAGCTCCCGGTAGCCTCTGCAACTGGAAGAGCCAGCCAGAACATCACTATCAAGGTGGAAGTCAAAGCAGAGCCTAAATTCACGATTGAAGGCGGCGGAGACAACACCGATGAAAACAAAGTGGTGGCCATACTGAAGGCTTATATCCGCGAAATGACTGACGACATCGGAGACGAGCTGGCAGAAAGACTGGCCCGCATTTTTGCAAATATGCCGGTGAAAGGAGCAGCAGAAGCGTAATGGATATATACCTCACTGAAATAGAAACAGGAGCAAGGCTGGCGCTTTCCATGCTCCCCGAAAAGGCAAAGCAAAAAGGCGATACCGCATTTCAGGTCTATGACATTATAAACGTCGGGGAGGTAAGGATCCCACGAGGGACCAACCTTTTAACTTTCTCGTGGAGCGGTACCCTCCCCGGCAAAAGCCGAAGGAACGCCAGCTATGTAAAATCGCAATATTGGCAAAGCCCAGAGGAGATTATAAACATCTGGGAAAGGTGGCGCAAAGAAGGTACCAAGATAAGGCTCATGGTGACCGAAACGACAATCAACCACGACGTATATCTGGACAGCTATACTGCAGAACCAACCGGAGGAAACGGCGATTATGAATACACAATCAGCTTCATTGAAGCCAAACCCATAGAGATTTACACAGTAAATGAGCTAAACATCAAACCAAAAGCACAGACAAATAAGGTAAGCACGACAACCCGGCCTCCGGCTGCAAAAGCTGCAGCCAAGACTTATACTGTCAAAAGTGGCGACAGCCTCTGGAAAATCGCGCAGCTGACCCTTGGCAAAGGCAGTAGGTATATGGAGATTTACAACCTGAATAAAGACAAGATAAAGAACCCAAGCGTCATATACCCCGGACAAGTCCTTATGCTGCCAAGTTAGGAGGTGAAGAGCCACGATAGACATAAGCAAAATCAAATACAGAGCAATACTGGTCACATCTTCAGGCAAGCAGATCGACATTACCCAGGCTGCAGAAAGTATCGGCTGGGAAGAAGGAGACGCAGAACTGGCCATGAGAACCAACATATCGCTTCACAACATCATATACGAAGGGAAAAAGCTTTCCAGCATTGCACAACCAGGATGCATAGTGGTCATTATTGCAGACTGGGGAACCGGCAGCGACGAGGTCGCCAGAGGAACAATCGTGGAGTGGGAACCTGGAGAAATCGGGAACACGGCCACGATTTTTGACATTATGGCTTATGATGAACTCTTCAACCTTCAACAAAGCCAGGACAACCGGTATTATCCAGCTGGCACAGGAACCAAATCGGCCATCATGGGGATATTCAACGACTGGGGAGTGCCCGTCGAAAAGTATGAGGGCCCGGATGTAGCGCATGCAAAAATGCCTTTCAAGAACGAGTATTTGAGCAATATTCTCCTTCAGCTTCTGGACGATGCGGCAAAGAAAGGCGCTCCAAAATGCATTATCCGGGCTACAAAAGGCAAGGTAAGCGTACTGCCGAAGGGGAGCAACAAGACCATATATCACTTTGACGAGGATACAAACGCAACGCTGGTCAGGGATAAGATCAGCACCGTGGATCTTGTCACCAGGGTAAAGGTGGTAGGCAAGGAAGACAGCGAAGGAAGGCAACCGGTGGAGGCCGTACTCGATGGGCAAACCCAATACGGTATACGCCAGAGGATCTACAACAGATCAGAGGACGACACACTGGCTACAGCGAAATCAGCAGCCCAGGAAATGCTGAACGAACATGGTAAGCCGGCCAGGACGATAGTTCTCGAAGCTCCGGACGTGCCAATGATCCGAAAAGGGGACAAAATCCACGTCAAGGCAGGAACCCTCAATGGATACTACATCATCAAAGCCATAAGACACGATGCCGGCAGCAGGACCATGACCATGGAACTGGAGGACGAGGTAAACAATACAACAGTAGCCAATACCACACAGACCTCAACTGCTGCAGCTTCAAGCTATGGGGAGTTCAACAAGGGCGACATCGTGATCTTGAACGGACCGGTATATCGCGACAGCTACGGCAACGGTCAAGGGAAGACATTCACTAATCGCAAATGTACCATCACCATTAAAGTGGACACTTCAAGGCCATGCCCGTATCACGTGGACGCCATCGGCTGGGTAAAACCAAGCTCAATAACTAAAGCATAGGAGGTGGGAGTGTGAAACCATCATCAGGTAATGCAGGCATAAACAAGCTGGCAAGAGTAATGCAGCAGCGGATGAAAGAAGTAAATGCAACCCCCCTCTTGCTTGATTTTGGAGTAATACAGGAAGATTACAGCTTGCTAACCAACACATATCCGATACCAATCCCTAAAACCGATTACCTGGTATGCAGGGATGTAACTCATAACCCAGGTAAACCATTAACCCAAACGAAAACGGAAGCCAACCATTCTCATGATGTAGTGCTTCCGGAAAGCATGCGTTGGCTTAAGCCAGGAGACAGAGTCCTGGTGGCCTGGGTACAAAACGACGCCGTAGTCATTGACATTGTACTATCGGCAACAAAGATAGGAGGCTGATCATATGGCAGATAAAAACCTGTTTCCTGTCTTTGAAGTTCCAGAAATTAATATATCGACACCTGCAGAAGAGCAAAAATACAAGCCGAGCGTTTATTTTGATTTCGAGCTTGGAGATTTTAGAAGAGACGGAGCCAACAAGCTGGTGGTGGCCGATGGGAAAGAAGCATATAAGCAATGGTGCATTAAGACCGTGCTGACTGAACGCCTGGAAAGAATGGCGTACAGCAGCGATATAGGAATTGAGCTTCATGACGCATTAAAACAGGCAGACAGGCAGGCGGTAGAATCAGCCCTGGAGAGAACTATCACAGAGGCGCTCATGGTCAACCCAAGGACAGAATATGTCCGGGGATTTGAGTTCACGTGGACCGGCGACAGCATATACTGCGAGTTCATCGTAAAGGGCAAGGAATGGGAAGAACAAAAAATAGGCGTGAACTTTCAAACATAAGGAGGTGGAATGAATGTCGATACCAGAGTTTACACCGCCCAGTTTCTTGAACGATCAGGATGCCGAAACAATTCATAAGCGCATGATGGAGAACCTGCCACCGGACATAGACAACACGGAAAACGGCTTTCCCTGGGATTTTACCAAGCCTACAGCGCTTGAAAAAGCGGAAATGCTGGAATTCCACCTCGTAGAAACGCTGAAGATCATGTTCCCGATGTGGGCATACGGCGAATGGCTGGACTATCATGCCAAAGGACGCGGTATAACAAGAAAACCTGCAAATCCAGCTTCAGGAGAGCTCCTGATAACAGGAGTACCAGGAACGACTATACCTGCAGGCTTCAGATTTGCTGCACCGGCCACAGCAGACACGCCGGCGATTGAATACCAGACAACCGAAAAGTATACCATCGGCGAAGACGGGACCGTCAGAGTTCAGGTAACGGCAGTAGAGCCTGGCACCAAAGGAAATGTGCCGGCCAATACGGTCACTTTGATGATGACACCAATCAAGGGCATTACATCAGTGAACAACGAAACAGCAATCACAGGCGGAACCGAAGTAGAGAGCGACGACGAGCTGCGCAACAGGATCATGGAAATTGACGCAGCCAGTGAGGCCAGCTTTGTAGGCAGCGACGGCGATTATAAACGATGGGCGGAGGAAGTTCCTGGCGTAGGCACAGCACTGGTAATGCCTGAATGGGCAGGACCAGGAACGGTGAAGGTAGTCGTAATTGACGCCAACGGCCAACCAGCCAACCAGGCGATAATTACTGCAGTATATAACAACATAATATCGCCGGACAACAGGTTGCAGAGAAAGGCTCCAATAGGCGCCACGGTCACCGTAGAGGCACCGACGGCCAAGGAGATAAATTATAGCTTCACGCTCGAATTAAAGGCAGGTGAGAACCAGGAAACTGTTCTGGAGCGTTTCAAAGCGCAGCTTCGAACATACTACGTCGAAGCCAAGAAGGAAGGAGTAGTGAGATACAACAAAGTAAGCTCCATTTTAACCAACACAGAAGGAGTGAAAGACTTCACGGGGCTGACCATGAACGGAGGTACCATCAACATTGAGCTTGGAGAGGATGAATATCCGGTAACCGGAACCATTGATCCTACTGGCGGAGGTGGGAGCGCATGAATTTAGAGAACTTCCCTACAAGCCCGGCTGCCAAGAGAATGCTAAAAACCGTATCCCCGATTTATGACAAGTCCTATGTTGCGAAATGGATATTCCAGGTCATGGGCCTGGAGATAGATGAGGCCTGGAAGTTCATCGAGGAGCTTCGCCTTCAGGCATTCCCAGAGACGGCCACATGGGGGATCCAGTATTGGGAACAGCGGTACCATATACCGCCAGATGAGAGTTTGAGCCTCGAAGAGAGGAGACAGAGGGTAATCATAAAACGAGGCAAGCGGGCCCCGATGAACCCAGCAAAAATAGAACAATTTGTCCAAGATATAACCGGAAGACCAGTAGAAGCACGGCACATAGAAGGGACATATATATTCTGGGTTCTCATTTCACCCGGGGAAAGCAATATAAACTTTCAATCCATCGTGGAGGCAATAAAAAGAGTAAAGCCGTCACATTTGGCTTTTGAGGTAGTTTTTGAAAGCAAAGCAGTGGTGAATGTAAGCACGGCGAGCCACAGATTTGACTTCCCATATCGATTATGCGGCACATTTTATGCCGGAGACGATGAACGATGGAGCGGCCGATTATTGAAGTCAGGAATTGCAGTAGTACCAAGGGTTCTTTATGGTACTGTCAACTATCCATTATGCGGTACCTTTTACGCAGGAGGTGAGCAAATATGATAACGCCGCATGGCATGGCTCAAATAGCCAATAAAATATTAAGCCTGCTTGCCCAAGGGGCCTATGTTAAAGACGGGCAGCAAGTGACCGTCCCTATTTTCCGAAAGGAATATAGCGAAGAATCAATTCAGGTTTATCTTTACTTAACAGACGAAGATGTAGGGACATTTACAAAGTTTCAAATTTTAGACGAGGAGGGGAATGTAATATTAGATAAGCCTGAAAACATAACCAAAACAGCTGATAAGGGCATGTTGATAGCTTTCAAAGTCAGCATAAGAGAGGAGGAAACATAATGCCTTATACGCCCACAGAATGGTTAGATCATATAGTTGACCCATTGACTGGTGAGATAATCCAGCAAGGAACCCCTGTCAGCGCAACCAAGCTAAATAACATGGAACGCGGGATAAAAGAGGCATATGATGCCGCAGAAACATCGCTTAATCGCACCGGCTCTTTGATGACAGATGCGCTGGATATGCGCATGCGCTATGAATTTGATGGACATGCAAGGGCCTATGGTTTAGCGACAAATATGTACTGGATCACGTTCAGGGACACAAACGACATCAATATTATTTCCGGAGCCTATGATGAGGTTAACAAGAAGGTTGTGCTACCGTAAATGATAAGGGGATGTTATTTTGCCACAGACAAAACAGAGCCAGCTTCTCATTTACCAGAAGTACGTCGATCTGATCGAGTATGCATATAACCTATTGCGTAAATTCCCGAAATCAGAGAAATTCGCCATGGCAGCGCACATTAAAGACAGTATGTATACTGTTTTGAAGTACATCCTACGAGCCAATAAGGTATACAATAACCGGCAGCTGCGCGTCGACATGCTCAATGCCATTGATGCAGAAATCCAGCTTCAGAAGGTATTAGTACGCATGGCCCACAAAAACAGATATATTTCAAACCAGAATTACATGGAGTGGTCGCGTCGCCTCGATGAAATCGGCCGCATCCTCGGCGGTTGGATACGGTCCACCGTTGGCCAAGACCTATAGAAATTTATTTGATCCGGCCTTAACATTTTCATCACTTATGGCGGCGCACCTGAAAGGCAGGAAAGGCAAGAGGTTTACTGCCGAAGTTATCCAATTTGAAATGAATCTGGAGAGCAACTTGTTTGCTCTGGCCAGGGAGCTGAAGACAGGAACATACCGGCCAGGGGAATATCGGGAATTTACCATATATGAACCAAAAGAGCGCTTAATCAAGGCGGCACCATACCGCGACAGGGTGGTGCATCAGTGGTATGTAGGCAATTTTATTAAACCGGTGTTTGGCCCAGCTTTTATATTTGACTCTTACGCATGCCTGGAAGGCAAAGGCATGCACAGGGCTGCCTATCGAGTTCAGGAATTCCTGCAGCGAGCCAAGCGAGCGTGGGAAGAACCTTATATTTTGAAATGCGACATAAAGAGCTACTTCTTTAGCATCGACCATGACATCCTCTATAACATCATTGCACGAAAAATAAAGGATCCCAAAGTATTATGGCTCACTAAAGTAATCCTTGACAGCACGGAAAATCCAGGGATACCGGTAGGCTCTTATACTTCGCAGTGGTTTGCAAACGTATATTTGCATCAGCTTGACATGTTCGTAAAGCACCAGCTGCGAGTAAAGATGTATGCCCGTTATATGGACGACTTTGTGATGGTCTTGCCAGACAAGGCAACTGCAAACCATGTTTTAGAGCAGATCAGGTCCTTCCTAAAAGGAGAGTTAAGGCTGGAGCTGAATCACAAGTCACAGGTATTCCCCGCCAAAAACGGGGTTAATTTTTGTGGTTACAAGATCTGGCCAACTCATATGAAGATACGAACGGAAAGCAAGCGCCGTATCAAGCGGAAGCTGCGAAAATTCCAGAAGAAATATAAGGCAGGTGATATGGATGTAGATGATATCAGAAGGGTTTTAATGAGCTGGATGGGATATGCCAAGCATGCAGATAGCTACTGGCTAATCCACAAGATACTTAACCAGTTCACATTTACAAAGTAAAACCATAGGGATAAGGCTGCAGCTGCGAACTCGAACTTCCCGTATTCGACCAACCCTGTGTTCATGCGTGGTGGCAACTATAGCAACGACAACGCTGGCCTGGCTTACTTCAACAACAACAATGGCAATGCCAACAGCAACAGGGGCTTTCGCGCCTGCTCTGGTTTATTTTGCGAGATGATATAGGTTCAAGGACCTATATCCAAGGCTACCAGAACCAAAGGAGCCTTATTCCTTCCCTATATGGGTAAAAACACAAGCCGAAAAGGGCATTTAGTAGCAGAGCGTTAGCAATGCGAATAATGCCCTTTGCTTATTATTCAATTATCGAGGAGGAATGACCATGGCTTTAGTTTCAGGAATAGCAAATGCGCCGGTTCTGCCAGCGGGATGGAAGCCGGTCAATCATGTGTCCGGCCAAACATTTCAGGAGTCCACCCTGGCTAATTGGCAATATAACTATGACCCGGTCAACACGGTAAATGGCGTAGCTCCTAAAATGTGGGCCAACGCCAAGGACACTAAGGGCAATCTATGGGTGTGGATACCCCGTTATACCTATAGAGCTATACAGTATGCCGATGACCCCGAAGTAAAAATCCGGTTTAGCAGCGGAACCATGGATGACACTACTCCTATTGATGGTCGGGCATGCAAAAAGCACCCAGGGTTCAAATTTGGAACTGTCGAGCTGCCAGGCATCTGGGTGATGAAATACCAGGCGTATAAAGACGATGCCAATGGCGGCATTCCAGGTTCTTTACCGGGCAAGGTGTCGTGGCGAAGCATAACGGTAAACGATATCTTTAACCAGTGCTTGAACCTCAAGAATAACGTGGCTACTTCCGCTACTGGCCTGGACAGTCACATGCTGAAGAATTCGGAGTGGGGTGCTGTTGCGCTCTTGGCCTATGCCGTTGGCCAGGGCCGTCCGAAGATTAACGGAGACAGTGGATACCATACCGGATACACAACCAACGGTGCAACGAATGCTACAGGATCATTGGATACATCGGGTGAAACATCAACTACCGGTAATCCCACCGGCGTGTTTGATATGGTCGGCTGTGGCTGGCATTACGTGGCGTCCTATGTGAACAACGGAAACAGCAACTTAACTACCTATTGCCAATCGCTCGTTAATGCCGATGCGAAATATAAAGATGTTTTTCCGGTTGGCTCCGGCGACACACGGGCGGCTAACTATTCAGCAGCCTCCGGTTTGACTGACGGCATGCTTATTCACGAGACATCAACCGCAGGTGAAGGCTCAACCTCTTGGAAGAACTGGAATAACCAAGCTGCGAACTCGTACTTCCCGTATTCGACCTACCCTGTGTTCTTGCGTGGTGGCGACTATAGCGACGGCAGCGCTGGCCTGGCTTACTTCGACAGCGGCAGTGGCAATGCCTACAGCAGCAGGGGCTTTCGCGCCTGCTTTGTAAATCTGAATTCTGCTCCTCTGATTTCTGGATCAGATGAGGATTTAGGAGAAAAAAGCGGGCCCTTCAGCATCGTGTACCAAGTATCAGACCCAGACGGAGATAGCGTAAACATTACGGAAAAGATTAACGGAAATGTAGTAAGAACCATAGAAGATGTTGCCCAGGAAACAGACATAGAGCTTGCAATTGATTTAACAACATGGGGGAATCTGGCGCTCAACCAATCCCATACCATTACAATCGAAGCTACAGATAGCTTCGGAAACACCAGTACCAGGACATATACATTCACAAAAGTAAACGCTGTACCCAGCGCACCAGGAAGTATTATTTCGCCAGTAGCGGGCTCTACGGTCGTCGGAAATGTAACTATCGAGTGGACAGAAGCCACGGATCCAGACGGAGATGAGTTGACTTATTCGGTCTATTACTCGGCAGACGAGGGGGCAACGTTGCTGCCAATTGCAACTGGCGTAACGGCTTTAATGCTGGCCTGGGATACATCCACTGTTGAGGAAGGGACAAATTACCGCATTTATGTCAGGGCGAACGACGGTAAAGTGGATGGCCCTTTCGCGGTCAGCGGCATCTTTAGTATAGTTCACAATCTGAGTCCAGATGCACTTTTAGCAATTGCACCGGTCCATACCGCCAGGGTGCCGCTACAACCTGTATTCATGGCGGGTGTCGGGACCGATCCAGAAGGTGATCCCCAACACTTCAGATTACAAATAGCCAAGGATGTAAACTTCACCAACATCGTGGCCGACTTGGAGACCAGTACCCAGAATCTATTAACAGCCAATCAAGCCGGTGTGGAAGCCGACACAACAGGATTTACCGCCAGAGGAGCGACAATCGAAAGATCTACAGCCCAGTTTTATGAAGGCGCTGCCAGTTTGCAGGTGACCACATCAGGGACTATCGCCAATGAAGGCGTGGAATTAAGCCCGGTTGATGTATTAGGTGGCAAGAGTTACGCTGCACAAGTAAAAGTAAAAGGTGCCGGATATATCCGCCTGGTAATTGAAGAACTCGACAGCGAAGGTAACTACTTAAGATCTACCGGAAGTAATCCAATAACGCTGGACGGGACATCATGGCAGACCTTATCTGTATTTGCCAGAACAGGCCAGGACTGCGCAAAATTGCGCTTGGCAGTGCTGACCTCATCCGTAATAGGTGCGACATTCTACTGCGATGCTTTCATGCTGGTAAAAGGCGAATTTTCGCCGGATGAATTTATCCCTGGCCAACAATACGGCCCAGGAACCGCAGATGCCATCGCTGGCTGGGAAATATACGACGGCGCCAATTGGGTACCTATGCCCGCAACAGGAGCACCCGTAGAAACTGAACGGGTGAGACATTCTCTGCGTCAACCTTTGCAGCAGAATCAAAGCTATTATTGGCGCATGGCCGCCCGTGATACAACTGGAAGCTACGGTGAATGGACGCTGCCTCGAATTATCAGGGCAGGGAATGTGCTGCAGTTTAGACTCAAAACCCCAATTGAAACATCTGCAGAAGTTGAACGGGTGTTAGTTTTCGGGTACCACACCGTCGCTAAAGACGGAGCAAATCCTGCCGTATTTAAGGTGGAGGCCAGCAACAATGCTTTTGATCCTTTCCCGGTTTGGGAAGACATCACAGCTGCGTACTTAGCGCTCAAGTATGCTGAATTAAGCAACAAAAACAGAACGGCGGATAAGTGGGGCCTGGATGTTCGAGTTACAATATGGGCCAATGACACATTAGGAACCATTGAAGTGCTGGGCCTCGGCATCGCATTTGATTGATTAAATGGAGGTGACGAATTATGGAAGTATTGGCTCAAACGGACCTTGCAGCACTACGAGCAGCTAAGCAGCGTGAAAAAGAGAAGGATAAGCGCATCCAGGATCTTGAGCTTGCCCTGGCAGATCAGGTAGCACTTAATGCAGAACTGCAGGCAAGGCTTCAAGATGTTGAGCTTGCATTTGCGGATCTTATAGCGGGAGGTGTGTCATAATGGCTTATGCACCATATGTCATTAGAGTAATTGCGCAAGCAATTATCACAAAGTACGAGATGGGACTTGGAACTCCAGAAGAGCTGGTGCTTGCATATCCTGAAGAAGAGCGACCGGCAATATTGACAGAGGTCTACAACATAAGGCCAGACCTGAAACCAGAACAGTCTTAAATGGGTGGGGAATTCCCCACCCATAAATTTTTATAGAGCGGAAAAGAGGTGAGTTTTATCGATGCAATTTGATATGATAGCAGTTCTGGCCTTTATGGGAGTACCAAGCGCCGTAACAGGATTATGCTTCTGGGCAATCCAGAGGAATATCTCAAAGCGGGACGCGAAGAGAGAAGAACTCGACAAGGCCAGAGAGAAGAACGAACTCTTAATGATCAAGGGAATAGGCGCTGCAATCGCTCTGGGAGAAGCTACGGCCCGCGCAATAAAGGACGGGAAATGCAACGGAGAACTCACTGCAGCGCTGGAATATGCCCAAAAAGTAAAGCATGAGCAAAAAGACTTCCTAACGGAGCAAGGGGTGAAAAACTTGTATTAGGAGGCACGACCATGAGGAAACGGAATAAAGGCAAGAAAAAGATCGCTTTTTCAAAAATCATCTTTGCAGGAGTATCGATAATGACCATTTCAGTGGTCATTTTTTCATGCAAAATGATGTATGTCACTGGCGACCTTTCACCGCTCGCTTATCTGATACCTTCGGTTTTTGCTGAGCTGGCCACGGCCACCGGCTTTTATTACAAGAAGGCAGAAAAGGAGAACACCAAGGGCGGTATAGTTTACGACTCTGCAATGGCAGAGCGGACAAACAACGAAGAATACTCGGGATAGGAGGTTAGACAATGAACCTAAAAACCTTATTCTTAACTCAAAACAATTGCTATAAATCAGGGAAAAGACATACGCCAAAAGGGATCATGGTTCACAGCACCGGTGCCAATAACCCATGGCTTAAAAGGTATGTAGGCCCGGATGATGGATTGCTGGGACCCAACCCATATAACAATCACTGGAATCAGCCTACACCAGGCGGGCGCAGCGTCTGTGTCCATGCTTTTATAGGAAAGCTAAAAGACGGCAGCATAGCAACATATCAGACCTTACCATGGGATATGGTAGGATGGCACAGCGGATCCGGTTCGCTCGGCAGTGCAAAGAACGCCAATAACAATGGATATATAGGCTTCGAGATCTGCGAGGACGACCTCACAGATCCGGTATATTTCAACCAAGTATACCAGGAAGCCGTGGAGCTTTGCGCGTATCTTTGCAAGATGTTTAATATTAAGCCTGAAAAACCATGGCTTATATGTCACTGTGAAGGCCATCAGCTGGGCATAGCCAGCAACCATGCAGACGTTATGCACTGGTTCCCACGCCATGGCAAGAGTATGGACACCTTCAGAGCAGATGTGGCCAAAAAACTGGCTGAAGGATCCACGGGACAAGCTGCCGGCCATCCCATCATGGGAAAGGCAACAGCAACGGCAGCACAGGCTGCAGAATGGGCCAAGAAAAACGGAGCCACTGAATTATTTATCAGCCTGGCCGAGACATTCTGGAAGATTGCACAGGACGTAGGAGTAAACCCTGTGGTAGCATACGCCCAGAGCGCAAAAGAGACCGGATACGGCCACTTCAAAGGAGTTCTGGATGAGAGCTTCAGGAACCCATGCGGTCTGAAGACAAAATCCGGAGGAGCAAACAACGATCCTAATGCCCATCAGCGCTTCAATTCCTGGGAGGAAGGAATCCAGGCCCAGGTAGATCACCTGGCGCTTTACGCAGGAGCTCCTGGATATCCCAAAGCAGGAACACCGGATCCGAGACACTTCCCATACCTTAAGGGAACAGCGCCGAATGTCGAAGATCTCGGAGGCAAATGGGCGCCTTCAACAACCTACGGAAAAGACATTGTGGCCATGATGGCCAAACTTGAAGCGACCGCTGCACCGGCCGCGCCGGCATCACAGCCACAACCAGGCGTTATGTATTATGTCCAAACAGGCGCCTATTCAGTCAAGGCAAATGCCGACGCTCAATATCACAAAGTAAAAGCAGCCGGCTTTGACGCCATAATCAAAAAGTCCGGGAACCTTTATAAGGTCCAGGTCGGAGCATTCAGCGTCAGAGCAAATGCTGAAGCCTTCGCAGCCAAAGTTAAAGCTGCAGGATTTGACACTTATATAACGACTACAGGCGGCACCCAGGTAGCGCCAGGACCTGCAACAACGACCGCAGAAACGAAAACTATCAAAGTAGGCAGCAAGGTCAAGGTTAAAAAGGGAGCCAAGACATATACAGGAGGAAGCCTGGCCAGCTTCGTTTATAACACTGTTTATGACGTTTTGCAGATAAACGGCAACAGAGTGGTAATAGGCCTTAAAGGTCAAGTCACAGCAGCCATAAGGCTCGAAGACTTGATACTTCAATAAAGAGGAGGAGTTTCAATGAAGGAAATATTAACAACCCTTGTCCAGGTCGTAGTTATCCCGGCCATACCGGTACTGGTCACCTATCTGGTGAAATACCTGAAGGCCAAGGCAGAGCAGACCACAACCAAGATTAATAACGAGCTCGTCAGGACATATCTCCAGGAAGCAACAGACGCGGTGCTTCAGGCCGTCACTTATACTGCCCAGACCTACGTCGACACCCTGAAAAAGCAGGGCAAATTTGACAAGGAAGCGCAGCAGAAGGCATTTAATACAGCAAAGGATATAGCCTTAAAATTGCTCACAGACGAGGCCAAACAGATGATAGAGGACCTATACGGAGATTTAATGCTATGGCTTGAGACCAAGATCGAGCAGACAGTCAAAGAACAGAAGACCTTCACCATGGGAGTGCTGGAGCCAATCCCAACAGAGGAATAACACGGACAAGGACCGCCGGGTATTTATTGTATCCGGTGGTCTTTTTTTATTGACTATTAACCAACGGCGGTTTATAATGTTCTCAAATAATGAGAATTGGAGTGGTGATAATGATAAAGAAAATTAAAACCTTTGATGTGAAGACAGAAGAACAGGAAAAGAGAATAGACCGCATGATGAAAAGGGAAGGCTTTAAGTTAACACACCGGAGCCAGAGCAAGTTCGGAATTTACCTCATTTACGAACCCCAAAACAAATAACAAGGAGGCAGGATCCATGACGAAACAAGAGTTCAAATCTCTCACAACCCGAGAATTCACCGACAAGGAGTACGAAGCGATAGAAACCGTTTATACATTTCATCCGGCAATAAGCGAAACGGAAGGCAAGAAACAGATTGCCGGCCTTTATGACACCTTCGGGTTCAGGATAATAGCCGACATGCTGCCAACGGCAATCAAGGCAAAGGAGCTCGAGGAACAAATGACCAGGAAGAGACACGAACTGGAGGAGCTCAAGGAAGAATTCAAAAGATTAAAGGATCCAAGTATATAGCACCGGCGCCTTGACAGGTGCCATGCCCGCAAAGCCTGCCGCCTCCACGCGGCGCGGGTGGATAGCCAACCAAGAGCAGGCAAAATAAAACGAGGAGGAAAGAACATGGGATACAGGGACGAGTGGAACGGGACCAAGAAGGAACTTATAGGCCTTGTAGAGTTTTGCATCGATGACATCCGGAAGGAGCTGGACATCAATATCAGCGATAGAGACATGCGGAAACTTTTCTGTGAAGCATTTGGCCGGAATGTAGTGCAGGCCGAATTAAGAGAGATGATAGCTTACATCCTCGATGAAGAGGAGAAGGACGAGAACGAACGGAAGTGCAGAGTTTGTGGATGCACCGAGGATAACGCCTGCGAAGGTGGCTGCTACTGGGTAGAAGAAGACCTGTGCAGCAAATGCGCAGAAAAGATGGAGGAGGATTAACCATGGGCAAACCTTACTACGAGCTGGACCAGGAGACCCGACATATCATCCTGGAGCTCCAAAAGAAGTGCATTGAACTGAACCTGGGAAATGTCAGCTTTCATTACTACCCCACCAGGACGCAAATGGAGGAAACAGAGTTTTATTTGACAGAGTACAAAGAATACTGGGAACTTGTCGTAAAGCAACGATGGGCAAAAACAGCCGACATCTACAGAATTAAAGACAGAAACATAACCTATTGCTATTCAGAAAAGGATTGAAGGGAGGACCGGCCATGACCAACGCAGCGGCAATCGGATATATGATAAAAGCGGCCAAACAGGCCAAGCTGGACAAGAAAACCATTAAGCAGCTGGAAGCCTTAATGCTGGAAGAGATGGACTTTCACACCGAGGAGGAGGCAGAGCAGGAATATTACAATTTTTGAGGAGGAATGAGAATGAAGAATATAAGAGACAGAATCGCCGGCGCATTGTACGGCGTAGCAATAGGGGACGCATTAGGAGCTCCCCTGGAGTTCATGAGCAAGGAGGAGATTTCCAGGAAGCACGGCCGGGTAACAGAGATGATCGGAGGCGGCTGGCTGAACGTGATGCCAGGAGAGGTCACCGACGACACACAGATGACCCTGGCAGTAGCTGAAGGAATCACAGAGGATCCGGACAATCCGATCCAGGCCATCGGAAAAAGGTTCATTGCATGGGCCAAGAGCGGACCGAAGGACATCGGAGGAACCTGTAGCATGAGTATCCGCTGGGCCGCATTCCTGGGCCAAAATGACGCGCCAGACGAGGCGAAATGGTTCGAGGCAAGTAAATATACCTCCAAAGCAAATGGAGGCCGTAGCGGCGGAAATGGAGCGCTTATGCGTACGGTTTACCCAGGTCTTTATTATAAAGACACCCTGATGGCCGTAGAGACGGCCGGAGCCATAGCACAAATGACGCACTGGGATAAAAAATCAACAGAGGCTTGTAATTTATACACGGAAATGATACACTTAATTATCGAATCGGTTAATAAGGAACAGGCCCTGCAGATTATAAAAGACGTGCTCCAGGGAAGCGAATACGGCCTGAAGACCAGGAAGCAGCTCAACCCCACTGGGTACGTCGTGGACAGTTTCAACTGCGCGCTTCACAGCATAGCAGCAACCGGGACCTTTGAGGAGGCCATAATCGAAGCAGCCAACCTCGGAGGAGACGCAGACACCATCGCGGCCATCACCGGCGGCCTGGCCGGAGCGATATACGGATACAACGAGATCCCGGAGAGATGGATACAGACACTGGACCCGAAAATCAGGAAGCAGCTCGACAGGCTCGTGGACGCAGCAGTAAAGAACAGGGAGGGCAGATAACATGGCAGGATACGGAAGACCATTGAAAGGCAGAACCAGGCGCGTACCAATTACGGTGCATACGGCCATAGGTATACTTGATATAATCGACCAGTACGTCGAGGAGAGAAACCAGGAAGAGAAGGCTTATTCACGCTCGGATTTTTACAACGAGGCGGCCAGACTTTACCTGGAACACCTGGGAAGGTTACCTGAAGAGGAAAAGGACCCAGGAGAGAACGAACCGTACCAAAATCGTACCGAAATTTTTCAGAAATAGAAATAAGGGTGATAATATGAATAATACAAATAATAAAAACCAGTAAAAATCACCCGACATAACACAGGATAATTTTCTATTATCGAGATGGAATAACAGCAATAAATCCGGAAACCAGCATAAACACTGGAATTCCGGATTTATTTTTTGTGAAATCGTACCAAAAGCGTACCACTTTTAATTTTTTGACCCTTTTTTCTAATTTTTTGAGATTTCTTTTTCTACTTTTTCGAGATCAAGAACGACCGCTGAAGGAGTTTCGTTTTTGATGGTAGCATGCCGATTTAGATCAGCAGCAACCTGCTCCATCTTGTTTGGATACAGATGTGCATAGGTAGACATGGCTACCTCGACGGTATCACCCAGGCGCTCGGCCACAGCCACGATGGAATAACCCAGCTCAACCAGCAAGGCAGCATGAGAATGGCGGAGATCATGAACACGGATCCGTTTCACGCCGGCAGCCTTGGCCGCCTCATTGAGAGCACGCCCCAGAGTTCCCTTCTGGAAGTAGAATATCCGGTCATGCTCGTCGATATCATACAGTGCATTGATATACCGCATGACCTCATCATAGAGGAAGTCCGGCATTGAGACATCCCGGTAACTATTGTCGGTTTTAGGAGGCCCGTTCTTATCTTGGCCTTTGCGCCGGTGGTGAGTTTTTTCAATGCGGGCAATCTTTGAGGGAAGGATATCGGCAGGCTGCAGAGCGAGACACTCGCCTTCACGGAGGCCCAGCCAGTACATGAGCATAAAGGCAACACGGAAGCTCCAGTTTGTAACGTGGGCCATGGCCTGGTTAAATTCAGACAAGGTCCAGAATTTCATCTTCCCGGCTTTCTTTTTACCCATGAAACCGGCAGGATGGCACGGATTAGACTTCAGGTTATAGAACTTAACCGCATAATTGAAAATGGCCGACAGCCGGCTATTTAACGACCGGATATAGGTTTCAGAATACTTTTTCCCAGTCCGAGGATTTATAGCGGACATGACGGTATTCTGCCAGTTCCGGATCGTCACGGCGTCAATTTCATTCACCGGGAGCTCACCGAAGTAAGGGAGCAGCCACTTGTCGATGATGGAATCCTGCGTGCCCTGCGTGCCTTCCCGGACACGATGCTCGGCGTCGGCCCGGTACAATTCCACCAGGGAAGCAAATGACATTTCACAGTTCCGGCTATTCTTCAGGAGAAATTCACGCTCGAAGGCCTGGGCATCAGACTTTTTATCGAACCCCTCTTTTTTCTTTTTCCGCCTTTTACCGGTCCAATCAGTATACCAGAAGGCAGCGTACCACTTTTTAGCTCCGGTTTTAGTTTCGTATTTATAGACAGGCAATCGCATACCTCCTTTCACAAAAGCCCCGGCCAGGAAACAGGCCAGGGCTTGTTTTTCCGAAGTTTATTCAGCTGCAGTTATTGAGCTGCAGAGCCAGCCAGGACATTATTAAAAGCAATTTCCCATTCAAGGTATTTAGTAACTGCGAATTTGTACACATCGCCGGCCTTCGTTTCAATCACAAGGACATTACTGCTGAAGCCTTGCTTTCCACGAGAGACACCCTTTATATCCTCCAAAGGGATCTCAAACTCATAATCGCCCTGCGTAAGGTTCACCAGGGCCCCGATGGCAATAATCTTTGAGAGTTTATGCCGGGAGTAAATGAACCGGCGGTTTGTCAGGATCCCGCGCCCGTTTTGCACATTAAACGTGCCTTTTACCCTATTAGCAAGGCCTTCCATGACGATTTTTTCTTCCATTTCACCATCACCCCCTAAAGATCAGGAAACAATTCCTTCAGATACTCGCGGTTCACAGGAGACAGGGCCTGCGAAGCCAGGACGCCCTGGAGCCAGAGCTCCATCCGGTTCTTGCGGCCGCGTTCCGTTTTTAGCTGCGAAGCATCTTCCCAGGCGTGATCATAGGCACGCTTAAGGGCAGCATTGAACAGCTGATCACGACGGGACCTGATATCCCGCAGCTGCGCCTTAAAATCATTTTGAGCCAGGCCGGCCGAAATGAGATCAGCACTCGAAGCCGACGCCAGCTGCTCCAGGAAGTATTCTGCAGCAAAGAAGCAGGTAGCAAACTGTTGAAAGACGCGAGAGGAACTCGCAGCATTAGAGAATTTCTCAAAGGCTTTATAAGCCCTTACAAGCCGGTGCTCCAGGAAGGACTCGTCCACCCAGGAGACGGTACACCGGCAACCGTTATGTAGCGGAGGATCCAGGACAGAATGTCCTGCAATTTCAAAGACCTCATCAATCCTCACGGCCGCGCCTTCCAGTTTTGCGCACAGAGAACAGGTGCAATCGTCGGCCGACGAGGACCACACCTTAAACATACCCATGACCACCCTCCTCTCAATCCCAGATGATAAAGTATCGCCGTAATTCACGTTTTAGGCTTTCTCTTTGAAATCAATAACAGGCTCGGAGGTTTTGACCTCTTCGAGCGTTTTCAGCATGTCAATATATTCCGCGGCCTTCTCCTTTGCTTCAGGGGAAAGGCTTTCAAGTTTTTTGATAAGTTCCTTATCGCCTGACGCCAACGCCTCGGCCAACTGCGGCTTTGACTTCGACGTGCCACAACACTTTGACGGCCTGGCTCGACCCATCTCATCAGATAAGCCCATGATGAAATCGGCGGAGACGTCATAAAGCTCGATGAGAGCCTTTATAGTTTCAGGATCCGGTGTAGTGGCATCATTCTCATAGCGAGAAAGAGACTTATTGCTCAAATTGATCGCCTTATAGACGTCAAGCTGGGAGAGGCCTGCTCGCTCTCGAGCCATACGAAGACGTTCTCCAAAAGTGAGCATAATTACACCTCCAGTCATAACATTATATAACAATTCGTAGAATTTGAGAAAAAATTTCTCGGAAATTTAGAATTTCCTATTGACTTCTCGGAAACCGAGCCTTAAAATAGGATTAGAATTCTCAATAATCGAGAACACGAAAGGAGGGCGCTAACGTGAAGCCAATGCATCAGAGGCTCCGAGAATATCGGGAGAGCAAAGGCGTAACCTTAACACACATAGCCAAGAAGACCGGCAAGACCGTTCAAAGGATAAGTGCACTGGAAACAGGAGCAATCCGATTGACGGTCGACGAATTCGAGGAGCTTTGTGTGAATGGCTACGAAGTCAACCCTGCAATTTTTTTTACGGATCAGTTCTCAAAAAGTGAGAACACAAACCCGTAAAAGCCCCGAAATTGAGAATCCTTACACAGCAATTATATTGCAGGGAGGTGACTGAAATATATGGCCAAAAAGGCTACGAAAGCCGCAGATAACATCTTTTATAAGGCACGAATGGAAGCAGCAGCGTGCAACGACAGCCTGAACAGCAGAGAAGGAGCAGCCGAACTGCTTGGAATTGACCGCACCAGGCTTGCACGAATAGAACTCGGTAGCCTTAACCCATATCCGGAAGAGGTCCTTCTAATGAGCGACGCATACAACGCACCAGAGCTGAATAACTACTTTTGCTCAAGGATGTGCCCACTCGGGAGAGGTACCATACCGGCAGCAGAACTTCTACACTTGGACAGGCTTACCATCAGGATTTTATCAGCACTGGGCAATACGGAGTTCATCCAGAAGACCATCATCGAGATAGTGAAAGACGGGATCGTTTCAGACAATGAGCAGCCACAAGTGCAGCAGATACTCACAGCGCTTGAGAACATCTCAAAGGCAGCATTGGAGATGAAGCTGTGGGTAGAGAAAAACTTAAGGTAAAGGGGGTTTTAATGGTGGCAACCACAACACAAGAGAAATCGAAGTTTGTAAAAGCAGATGAAGTAGCGGAAATTCTCGAAATTTCAAAAAGCCACGCGTATAAAATCATCCGGCAGCTCAACGAGGAACTGAGAAAACAAGGCAAGATCACAAATGCCGGCAGAGTTTCACGCCGGTACCTGGAGGAAAGGCTCTACTGTTGAGCTTACGGAGGACAAGCCATGAAGCATTTCAGGAAAACAACAACCTTGATAATTGCCACGGCAATAGTTTTCACAGGCAAAATAATGCTCGACTTGAACGCCGGAGGCCAGACACAAACCACATCCAGCGCGGTCGAGCCGGTACATATACAGCAGCTCGAACCAGAACCGACCATAGCAGCGATGATGGTAATCACTCCAAGCCCGACACCAGAACCGGAAGAGGATCCGGAACCACAGGTCAGATTTTACGATATCCCACTTTCACGAGAGCTCCAGGAATACACCTTCAGGCTTTGCGAAGAAAACGGCCTGGATTACGAGATGGTCCTGGCATTGATGGACCAGGAGAGCGACTACCGAGAGAAGGTAATCAGCAAGACCAACGATTACGGCATCATGCAGATCAACGAGATCAACCACGAATGGCTCAAAGAGGAACTGGGAATAGACGACTTCCTGGAAGCAGAACAGAACATACTCGCCGGGATCCGGATACTTGCAGAATTGACGGAAAAGTACGAAGATCCACACCTGGTTCTGATGGCTTACAACTGCGGAGAAACCGGAGCTAAAAGACTTTGGAAGCAAGGCAAAACCACAAGCGAATACAGCCGGTCGATAATGGCCAGAGCTGAAGAATTAAGAAAGGAGGCAGAGCAATGTCAACAGTATGCGGTAAATGCCAACGCCCATTAAAGAACCCGAAAAGCATGGAGCGTGGATATGGGCCACTTTGCTGGGGAAAGGTCAACAAAGCCAGAAAAACCGAAGACGACAGGGACCAAGCAATGAGGTCAGACTTTACCTACCACACCAGGGAAGTCAATGGGACAAGCGTCCTGGTAATCATCGATTTAGACCGAGGCGGAATGAGCGTCACCAACAACGTAGAGGCAGTAGTTAAAAGCATAGCAGCAGAGCTCGGAGAGGACATCTACAAAAGGCCCATCATCTACAAGGACAGCATGGGGATTTATGACGGCATAGACGGCACCAACCTGGCGAGCCCCTTCTACCACATAGGCGAGACGGACGAGGCCAGGGCAGCGGCAAAAGCAGCGGAAAGGACAAGGAGGTAGACATGAGTTATTTCTGGACTTGTGAGGTCTGCGGCGCCAGCCTGGATCCAGGCGAAAAGTGCGACTGCAGCAAAGAACAACAGAAAACGCCAGAACCGGCGGAAGCAAAGGGGGAAGAGGAATGCAAGAAAACAGCTTAAAAACCAACATCATCAAGCTGCGCTTCATCAGAAACGGCCAGCCACAGGGAAGGGAATACACCTACTACACACCGGTAGAGGTCGCGGTAGGAGACATAGTAGAGATTGAAGCCAGGGAAGGCATAGCCAAGGGAATAGTAACCCAGGTAAACGTACCGGAGGAAGAAATAGCGCCTTTCAAGGACAGAGCAAAGTCCATCATCGGAAAGGCCCAGGTCGAGGAGGTCGCAGCGCAATGAACAACAGGATAAAGAAAAAGCCCCTTCGGTTAGGAAGGAGCATAAGAGCAGGAATCAAGATAGGAGTTCTCATTTTGACGGCTATGAGCACCGTTGAAATCGCAAAGATGGCCTGGGAGACATACCAGAGCAGGACCGGAGCTCCAGGCGGTGAGATTTTGGTATTGCCGATGATGATCCTGCTTTTTTATACAGGATGGACGGCAAGAGGAGAATGGATAGAGTTCAAAAGAGCCTACAGAGAGGCAGAGAGGAGAGAATACCATGCAAGCAGCAATCCAGCTTATAAAGGATGAAGCGGCCCTATTCCTGGGGAGAAGACCAACAGATGAAGAGATGAAATGGGCACTGCCCAGGGCCCAGAAGAAACTCGCCTGGATCATTGAGAGAGAAGGCGACGCAGGCGGAGTAAGACAGCAGCCCTGGTACCTTGGAAAGCTGGTAGAGGAGGCAATCGTAGAAGAGGAATTCTCACAGTATACCCTTGCAAGATGCATGGAGATTGAGGCACAGAGACAGGCTGCAGCCGCCGGCGAAAAAGAAAAAGGCCATCCATTAACGGACGACCCAACCACACCCCCATTATATGCCGGGGAGATGCGGTTTGTCAATCCGAGCCAAACCAATAAAACGAGGAGGATGACAAATGAAGTTATTAACCTTGAAGCTTGAAAACTTTCAGGGACTGAAAGCAGAGGAATTCAATTTTAACGGCCACAGCGCCAGCATTTACGGAGACAACGCGACAGGCAAAACGACAGTATTCAACGCAATGACCTGGCTGCTTTTTGGAAAAGCCAGCACAGGAGCAAAGAATTTCACACCAAAGACCAAAGGCCCGGACGGAGACCTTCACTACCTGGACCACGCTGCAGAGGCAACATTCAAGCTGCAGGACGGCCGGGTGATAACCCTTCGCAAGGTTTTCCACGAGGTCTACAAGAAAAAACGCGGATCGGCCGCAGAAGAGTTTGACGGCCATACCATAGACTTTTACATCGACGGTGTGCCCACCAAGGAGAAGGAATACGAAGCAACGATGCTCTCACTTTGCGGCGGCAGCGTCGAGAAAATGAAGATGCTGACCATGCCGAACTACTTCCCGGAAGAGATGAGCTGGGACGCCAGGAGAAAGATCCTGCTGGAGATTTGCGGGGACGTTTCAGACGAGGATGTAATCTACAGCACACCGGAGCTGAAGGACCTTCCACAGTTCCTTCTGAAGCCAGGAACCACCAATCAATACTACGATGTGGAGGAATACAAGAAGATCGCCAGCGCAAAGAAGACCGAAATCAATAGGCAGCTGCAGGAGATACCTGGCCGAATAGACGAGGCCCAGAGAGCAATACCAGACATCACCGGACTTGACCCGAAAGCCATCGATAAGAGGATCCAGGAGCTCAACAAACAGAAGAGCGACCTCGAGATGGAGAAGGCCCAGGCCTTAAGCGGGGACCTTACGACGATGGCCATCCGGAAGCAGATATCCGAGGCAAACACCAGGCTGGCGGAAGCCAGGGCAGCATATGCAACCAAAACAAGCAGCCTCAACGAGGGAACCTACGCGGCCATAAACAGCCTGA
>ENA-UPSA01001109-UPSA01001109.1-bioreactor-metagenome-genome-assembly--contig:-NODE-1109-length-29857-cov-19.998322_pt1 | contig 29857 bp, 28 predicted proteins | sample MGYA00238183_ERZ773288 | MGnify/ENA primary metagenome ERZ773288 (study PRJEB29028, sample SAMN07631243) | bioreactor metagenome | isolation source: Switchgrass digestor | place: USA: Dartmouth... | reverse complement strand
ATGAAGCTATCCAATATTTTTCCCTTACCATTGCAGTATGGGCATTCCTTGGCAAAATTCCTGCTTAGGCTGTTTCTTATCTTCTTTCTGGTTAGCTCTACAAGCCCAAGCTTTGTTATACCAATTACATTTGCCCTGTTTCTGTCAAGCTTCAGGCATTCATCCAGTCTGTTCATAACAAGTACTACGTCGTCATCATTTTTCATATCAATAAAATCTATAATGATTATTCCACCTATATCCCTTAATCTAATCTGACGGGCTATTTCCTCGCAAGCCTCCAAATTAGTCGTAACTACTGTGTCCTCTAGATCCTTATTGCCAATGAACTTGCCCGTATTAACATCTATTGCAGTCAAAGCCTCGGTTTCATCTATTACTATATACCCTCCGCTTTTTAAATATACCTTTCTATCCAAGGCTGATTTTAGTCCCTTCATAATATTCTGGTCATATCTCATATCAAAATCCTTGTCATATACCAGCCTGTCTTTAAGATAAGGGGATATCATATCCGTAAAGTCAAGAATGCTATTATATTTTTCTTTATTGTTTACCAATACCTTTTCTACCCTTTTGCCAAAGCAGTCCCTTATAAGCTTGTTGGACAAGTCCATTTCCCTGTATATGAGCTTGGGACAAGGCAGAAAATTCCTCTCCCTTTCAATTCTTTTATATATTTCTATAAGTCTAGTGTATTCCTCATAAACAAGTTCTTCATCTATTCCCTCAGAACTGGTTCTAAATATCATTCCAATATCTTCTACCTGTATTCTGTATCCTATTTCCTTAAGCCTTTCAACTTCTTCAACACTTAATATCTTTTTTGATATGTTTATCTTGTTTGAATAGGGAGTAAGAACTATATATCTGCCTGGCAATGTTATATGTGTGGTAACCTTGGGCCCTTTATTCTCTGAAGGTTCCTTTATAACCTGCACAATTACTTCCTGTCCGTTTTTTACTACATCATTTATGCTTATTTCGCCCCTGCTATACTTTACTCCCTTAGGAAGGGCATTTTTGACATATAAATAAGCATTTTTACCTTCTCCAATATCAACAAAGGCTGCTTCCATTCCTGGAAGCACGTTTACTATACGGCCTCTGTATATGTTCCCTGCCAGTTTATTTTCATTTTCAAAGTCCACATAGAACTCAACCAGTCTGTCATCTTCAACTATTCCCACTTTTTCTATACCATCTTTTTTATCTATAAATATATAATCCATAAAACCTCTCCCGTGTTACTACATTGGTGAACGAATCTCTCCATTTACTTCTAAATACATATTAAGCCTCTTAATATCAGCCATTTCAATATCCATATCAAGGCCTGTATATTCCTTAAAAGCCATAAGAAAATCTGTAGGCTTCAGATTTCCGCTGTCACCTGATTTTAGCAGACAATATAGCTTTAATTCATGCTCCGTACCCTTCCTTATGTCTTTATCATGTTCAGCAACAGTTACATTTCCAATCAGGGGCCTTATATTCCTTATGTCCTTAATTTCCTTTCCCTTTTTAATCCTAGTTCTTTCCATTAATATTTCCGTATTCATTAACCACTTATCAATAAAACCTTTAATAAAGTCTATATCCTCCACATTATATACCTTTACATTTATTTCATAATAGCTCCACCCGACAGCAGATGAAACTATATTATTATCATCTACATATTTTGCATCTATTATCCTTATACCTTCAGGTAATTCATTGTTCATGATATCTATAAAATACTTTTCAGGCATCCTTTCATTTAATTCCACATCCATGAATTCAGCTTGAGACTCAATGCCCAATGCCAGAGGGTTTGCTATGGATATTTTTGGCTGAGGATTAAAGCCCTGTGAATACTTTATTGGTATATTCCCTCTCCTGAAGGCTCTATCAAACAATCTCATCATATCAAGATGGGAAATAAATTTCAAATACCCTTCCTTAGTAAACTTTACCCTTAAGTTCATCAGCATACACCACCTAAAAAGCTTCTATTAATACCGCAATTATTACATCCAAGTCTGCAATCCCTGGTTAGGGTCCCATTCTTTGCCTTTTCGTATTCTGCAATGAGATATTTTTTATCCACACCTGTATCTATGAAATCCCAGGGTAATACCTCATCAGTTTTTCTTTCCCTTAATGCATAAAAGTCTGCATCAATTCCTGTCTTGTTAAAGGCTTCCATCCATTTTTCATAATCAAAGAAATCAGACCATCCGTCAAATTTGCATCCTAATTCCCATGCTTTATACAATGCCTTTGACAATCTCCTGTCCCCCCTTGCAAGCACTGCCTCAAGGTAGCTTATTTGAGGGTCATGATAGTTAAATGTAATCTTATTATCCCTTATTTCCTTCTTGAGAAGGTTTATCTTTTCATAAAACTCATCAATGGAGTTCTGCCCTATCCACTGGAAGGGGGTAAATGGCTTTGGAACAAAGCAGGAAACGCTTAATGTTATCTTTAAATTGCCTTTTCTCTTCTCCTTAGGAAGATTGAAAAATATGTTCTTTACCTTATATCCTAAATCCTTTATGCCAAGTACATCCTCTTTTGTTTCCGTTGGAAGCCCTATCATGAAGTAGAGCTTTATGGTTGACCATCCTTCTTCAAAAGCATAAGTTACAGCAGTTTCCAGGTCCTTTTCTGTAACCCCCTTGTTTATCACATCTCTAAGCCTCTGACTTCCTGCCTCAGGAGCAAAGGTCAGCCCTGTTTTCCTTACCTTCTCTATCTCTTTTAAAATTTCCAGGCTAAAAGAATCTAATCTCAAGGATGGAAGAGATACTCCAACCTGCTTTTCCTTATATTTGCTTATAAGTTTAGATACCAATAGCCTAAGCTGAGAATAATCACATGAGCTGAGGCTAGTTAATGATATATCTCCATATCCAGTGCTATCTGCAAGCTTTTCTGCCAGCTTCACAAGGGTATCCACAGTCTTTTCCCTGACTGGCCTATATATCATTCCAGCTTGACAGAATCTGCATCCTCTGGTACACCCTCTGAAGATTTCCAGGGGAATTCTATCATGAACTGTTTCTATAAAAGGAACTATCAGCTTATCCGGATAATATGACTTGTCTAATTCCTTTATTATCCTTTTGTTTATAACTCTAGGAACACCATCAAAAATAGGTTCCATTCTATCTATAGTATTATCCTCTTTATAGAATACATCATAAAACTGAGGTACATAAATTCCCTCTAGTCTACTTATTTCCTTCAAGAATTCAAGCCTTTTAAATCCATTTGATTTATGTTCCCTGTATATTTTCATTATGTCCAGTATAATCTCTTCAGCTTCGCCTATAACAAAAAAATCAATGAAATCTGCTATAGGTTCAGGGTTATATGCACAGGGACCTCCTGCAATTACCAAAGGGTCACTGTCCTTTCTGTCCTTTGAGTAAACAGGAATATTCCCTAAATCCAGCATGTTTATAATATTGGTATAGCTCATTTCATATTGCAGGGTAAATCCGACAAAGTCAAAATTCCTTATAGGTTCCTTGTTTTCCAGTGAAAACAGCGGAATTCCTTCCTTCCTCATTTCATTCTCCATATCTGCCCAAGGTGCAAATACCCTTTCGCAGGCTATATAATCCTCATTATTCAACAGGTTATATAATATATGAAGGCCTAAATGGGACATTCCCACCTCATATACATCAGGAAAGCAAAATGCAAACTTTATATCAACCTTTTCCAAATCCTTTTTTATGGAGTTTTTTTCCATGCCAATGTACCTTGCTGGCTTTTCAACTCTTTTCAATGCTCTATCAAAACTAATCTTATCTATCATCTCAAACCACCTTTTCTTCTGTACTAAATATAATATTAACATTATTTTCGCACTTTTAATAGAAAAAAATTAAAACTGTCATGGACAGTTTTAGAATCAGTTTCCAAAATCCAGGTAATCTAAAGGATTTACCGGGCTATCGTCAACCCAGAGTTCAAAATGAAGGTACATGTTTCCATCCCTGCTGGTTCCCAAAGTCCCTATCTTGGTACCAGCGTCTATTTCTTCACCTTCATTTACGTATATTTTAGTAAGATATCCATATACAGACTTAAACCCTTCATGCTCTACTGTTACAAAATACCCTTTTGTGCCTTTGTCTTCAATTTTCTCAACAATGCCATTTTCAATGGAAACTGGCTCTTTGCCTTCCTTTGGTATAATATCTATTCCATTATTATAGTCAGTCCTTCCATCAAGATACTTGATCTCACCAAAAGGCTTATAAATAGTGCCTTTAATTGGTGGCCTGTACTTAATGGTACCAGTAAAATTAAATACAGTTAAAGCTCTCTCCGGAAATGTAAGCAGCTTCTTGCCATAGTTAAGTAAAATTTCTCCATCCCTTTTGAGGCTAACCCTATAATTAAGTCCCTTATCGATTAACTGAATTATATTGTCAGAAATGCTGTTATTGAGCATTTTCAAAAACAATAATAAAATCAATATAATTATTACTCCCACTATGCTCTTTAGTTGCCTTTGCAGATTAAATCTAAACTTCAAAAAACTAACTATTCCTCTGTATCTTCTATTATAAGCTCTCCTATTCATAATTTCACCCACCTTATCCTACTTATATGATATTTATAGAAGGTGGGTTTTATTACTCATTAATAGCTATTATTTTATAAGTTGAAATTCAGGATTATCCATAATAAATTTTCCTTCCAGTCCTTCAGTCATTATTACCTTTTTATCCTTGGTGACAAAAATAGCCTCAATTCCATCCATATTTTCTATAAGCTCCAATCCCTTATCCACTCCCAATATGAACAATGTAGTAGATAAGGCATCCCCATCAATTCCTTTTTCAGAAATAATGCTGACCCCTGAAACTTCGCCATCTGAAGGATATCCTGTTTTAGAATCAATAATATGGTGATATCTTTTTCCATTATATATAAAATATCTTTCATAATCTCCTGAAGTAATTATGGAACTGTCTGTAAGCTCTAACATTCCTGTAAACCTGCCACTTGGCTCAAAGGGATTAGTCACTCCGATTTTCCATGGTGTTCCATTTCCCTTATCTCCCATTACATATATATTTCCTCCTAGGTCTATAATGGCAGATTTAACCCCATTTTCAGCAAATATCCTTTTTACTTCATCAGCACCATAGCCTTTAACTATGCCGCCCAAATCCAGCTTCATTCCTTTTCTTTTCAGAAACACATAATTATCTTCCATCAGTTTTAAATCATTGTAGTTTACAAATTCTAACGCCTTCTCAACTTCTTCATTGCTTGGTATGGAATCCCTTTCCCTTTCATCGTCATTTATATTCCAAAGGTCCACCAAAGGTCCTATAGTTGGTTCATATGCACCGTCGCTTAATGTGGCATAATGTTTTGCAGTTTCAAGTACATAGTATACATCCTCATGAACTTGCACAGGCTTTATTCCAGCATTTGCATTTATTTGACTGATATCGCTGCTTTCTATAGTTGCGCTCATTCTCTCTTCAATTTCCTTTAATCTGTCCATAGCAATATCCAGTATATTCTCATCAGTTGTATCGTATATTCTTAAGTTTATAATAGTGTCCATCATAAACCCTGATCTGGATATGGGATTTACAGTTTTCTGCGTACAGCTTGTGGCACTTAGTAATATTAATATCAATAAAAATATAACAGTTTTTTTGCCATTCATATTTTTCCTCTCCTATATATTTAGAAAACCCTAACACTATGTTAGGGTTTCCAAATTTCGTAATTAATATTATAACTTAGCACCTTCAAGTGCTTTTTCAACTAATTCAATAATAGTTGTTCTTGTGTTTGTAGCACCTGTTACGCTGTCTACATCGAGGTTTTCTACTCCATTGTTATCAATTATTAATTTTTGCATCTTAGACATTACTTCCATTGACTCTAAGTATGAGTAGTTATCCTTTGATTTTCTTTCTCCAGCAGATATTTGAACTGCTTCAGTAACAGGTTTTCCATCATCGCCTGTAACTGGCTTGTTATCTTCATCAAATACTACTTTCTTGCCTTCCATATCTTCTACAGCATATTCATAGTAATCCAATCCAACAATTTGTCCATGTTTTACAACTATTTTTACTTCACCAAGCCATCCATGGCTAGCTTCCTCAGCAGTTGCTGTATATTCGCCATCCTTGTATACTGGTTCATACTTTTCGCCTTTTGCAGCCTTGTCCATTAATTCGTTAACAATTCTCTTGAAGTTTTCCTTTGTGTGGGTTGCGCCAGTTACTGCATCGAAGTCTACTTTTTCTATGTCCTTAGTTTCATTAAATTGTTCATTCAGGTTAGCAATTACTGCTAATCCTTCTGCATAATTGTAATTGTTTTCATTCTTCTCTTCACCTGATGTTGCTAATATTTCAACATACTCAAATGAGGAAATTTCTCCGTTTGCAACTTCCATTATTGCCATTCCATAGTTTCCATGGTCGCTTACTGGATCCTTTACTAAATAAGTACCATCAACCAGCTCACCCTTAGCTTCATTTTGGTTGTTGTTATCGCCTGTGCTAGTTTCAGAATCCTTTCCACTACATCCAACTAACAAGGCAAATACCAACACCATAGATAACACCATTAAACCTAATCTCTTTTTCATTAGTACACCTCCGTAAAACTTTTATCTTTTATTGTGTTTTAAAAAATGCAAACAGCAATTAAATTATATCAGATTAAAATATTAAGTTCAATAATTTTTAACAAATATATTATCTATAGTTATCTTTAACTTTTATTATAGGTATGTTGGCTACTAGGGCAGAAACAGGGGTATTATCGTAATCCCTTTTCATCCTTGTAAACTTTATATCCAATGCTTCCTGATCAATATCTGCATATTCTTTAACAACCCTAATAATATCTCCCTTAATCATATCCAAAAACCTGGGAGATAAATCGGATCTATCATGAACCAGTACTAATTTTAGTCTTTCCTTTGCAACATTTTTACTCTGATTTTTGTTTTTCCCAAAAGCTTTAAATAAATCCAAGGTTATTCCCCCTTTACTTGCTAAACAAAACTTTTAACAGCTTGCTAAACTTGCCTTCATTAACATCCAAATCTAAGAGTTCAACTTCATTTCCAAGTATTCTGCTGCATATATTCCTGAAAGCCTTGGCAGATAATGGTTTTTCTTCAGCAATTACGGGCTCACCTTTATTTGTTGATATTACTATTGCTTCGTCATCAGGTATTATACCTAAAAGGTCTATTGCAAGTATATCAATGATATCTTCAACATTCATCATGTCTCCTCTTTTAACCATATCATACCTGATTCTATTGATTATCAGCTTTGGGTTTTTAATTCCATGGGCTTCCAATAAACCTATAACCCTATCTGCATCTCTTACTGCAGATACCTCAGGTGTAGTTACTATATATGCCTCATCGGCACCTGCAATAGAATTTTTAAAACCCTGTTCGATGCCTGCAGGTGAATCTATTATAATGAAATCAAACTCCTCTTTTAATTTTGCAACAAGCTCTATCATCTGTTCTGGAGTTATAGCAGTCTTGTCCTTTGTCTGTGCTGCAGGCAAAAGGTACAATCCGTCAAACCTCTTATCCTTAATAAGTCCCTGCTTGAGCCTGCAGTTGCCTTCTACAACATCAACAATATCATATACTATTCTATTTTCCAACCCCATTACTACATCCAGGTTTCTTAGCCCTATATCAGTATCAACAACTACTACCTTATATCCTGACATGGCAAGGCCTGTCCCTATATTTGCAGTAGCAGTGGTCTTGCCTACTCCACCTTTTCCAGATGTTATTACAATTGCTCTTCCCATTACCATAGTAATTCCTCCTATCATTTATTTTCTTGGTAAGTATGGTTCTATAACAACTTCATTATCATGTACTTTGGCTACTTCCGGTAAACCTGTAGTATCCATATTTTCATCCGGTCTTCTGCTTATAATATTGCCAATCCTAAGCTGCGTTGGACGCAAATCATAAGCAGCAACTAAAGCCTTTGTATTTCCATCACAACCTGCATGGGCAACTCCCTTTAACCGTCCTAAAATGACAATATTCCCTTTCGCCCTAACAAGAGCTCCTGGATTTACATCTCCTATAACAACTATGTTTCCGTCATATTCAATTACCTGCCCAGACCTTATTGTATTATGTATAAACTTCGTCATGCCTTCAACTATACCTTCAAACATGTTTGGTCTGTCTAAAGGGTCTTCCTTAAAATCCTCTGTAACATTAAGGTCATACTTATATTTCATTATATTTAACAGTTCTTTTTTTTCTTCCCTTGAAATGCTATCCCCTTTGATACCAGCTATCTTTGCACCTTTAAAAAAGTCCAGTGATTCTAACAGTTTTCTTTCAAGCTCTTCCAATATAGAACTGTATTCTCCGCCTTTGACATGTATGTAAATTCCTCCATTAATACCTTTAAAGCTAACCAGTCCCTCTTTCACAAATATTACCTCCAAAAGATGTCTATTTATATATTCTTTATTTTTTCAAAAATTCCTTCTACTTTTTAAAAAAATGAATTGGAAGGTTTTTCTACCTTCCCAATCCATTTTCAAAAGGCAATCTTTCATCTACACTGGTGTTGTTTAACCCGAAATACTGAGCAATAATTTCTCTTGCTATTGGAGCAGCATATCCTCCGCTACCTCCCTGAAATAGAACAATAGAAATAGCAATTTCTGGATCCTCATAAGGTGCAAAGGCTACAAACCATGCATATTCATCGTAGGTATCCCCGGTAACGGGATTTATTCCAGATCTTTGAGCAGTACCGGTTTTAGCTGCTACGGATATAGGGAAGTCCTTAAATATACTGCGTACACTTCCTTCTGTCACTACTTTTCTCATTCCCAGCTTAACGTATTCCAGATTATTATAATCATTTAGTTCTATCCTTTCTGAAACAACTTCCCTTTCATATATGGTCTGTGAATTATCATAATTCTTTATGCTATTGATTAAAGTCAGCTTATTCTTATATCCTCCATTTGCAATTGTAGCTATATAATTTGCTATCTGTACAGGGGTATATGCATTTTGCCCCTGACCTATTGTAACATTAAGAGTATCAGTTATATTCCAGCCTGCGTAATTTAAATAAGTATACTTAATCCTGTCAGCCAGGCCTTCCCTATCCCCTGGCAGTACCTTTTCAGGTTCAATTCCCATTTCATCAAGCCTTCTTATAACTTCATTTCTTGAAATAATATTATCTTCCTCCAACCAGCTTACAATTTCATTTATTTTTTCCTGAATCTCCTTGTCTGTAAACTCCAATCCTTCCTTTATATAGTTCCTAATATGGCTTTTCAGATAATTTCTCAATAGCGCTTGGGTAACCATAATCTTACTCTGAGGATTTGGAACTCCGCCTGATGCTTCCTTTGGTATATCTATTTCTATACCTGTTTTATCATTTAGCCCAAGTTTTTTTGCCATTTCAGCTATATCTTCAATTCCGAGGGTTACTCCTACAGGCTGTCCGGTTCTCTGATTATATCCCAATGCCAGTGAATAGAAATAATAGTTACAGGAATCCCTTATTGCATCATATAGATTTGTATTACCATGGGTTCTTCCGTAGGAATTCCAATACCAACATCCAAACCTTGCAGTTCCAAATTGTACATAACCCATATCCCTTATTGTCTTACTGGGGTCCAATCCTTTTTCCAAGGCAGCTAAAGCTGTAACCATTTTAAAGGTCGAACCAGGCTGAATAGCTGTTTGTATTGCAATATTATATAATGGCCTTGGAGCCAGCAAATCCTCCTCATGTTCAGGGAATAAGCTTTCCCAGTCTGATTTGGAAATCCCTGTAGCAAATAGATTAGGATCATAGGAAGGATAATTTGCCAGGGCCAGTATTTCCCCAGTCTTTACGCTGGTTACAACTACAGCTCCTGATGTTGCATTTATATATGGTCTTTTCTTGGAATTGCTGATTCCAAACTTATAATCTCCCCACTTGCTCTCAAATACTCCACCTTCTCTAATCTTTTCAAGTCCATATTCAAGGGCTTTTTCAGCAACCTTTTGAAGCTCCAGGTCTATAGTTAAATATATGTTATTTCCTGGTATAGCTTCCTCCTCATCTATTATGTTGGTCCTATTCCCAAGCACATCAACCTCAACCCTTTTTACACCATTTTTGCCTTTTAAAAGCAATTCATATTTTTCCTCAATCCCGGTTTTTCCAATTATATCATTTGGAGAATAGTTATTTTCAACAACATATTTTTCAATTTCATTTGCCTGCGAAATCTTTCCTAAATACCCTAGAATATGAGCTGCAGTTTCCTTTTCAGGATAGTATCTTACTGGTTCAATAGAAACCTGAACCCCAGGATATTCCACAAAGCCTTCCTCAATTTTAGCTACAGTAGCATCCTTAATTCCATAGGCAATATTAATAGGCTGATATGCCCTTTGGCCCTGCTTATCCAGCTGGTCATACAATGACATAATTACTCTCAATTCATATCGGCTTAAATTCTCATCTAATTCATAGTAATCTATTAAATAATTAAATGCTTCCTCAACATCATATTCCACTGGTATAGAGAATTTGCCGTACCAATTGGTTTTATCCACTATAGGTACATACTCCCATTTGGATACGGATATCTTTGGGTTATATCCATTAGAAAGCACTACTTCCTGTGCAATGCTTTTTACCCTATCATCAGTAATAAAATCCTTCAGTATGTTGTTTTGCTGTGCAAACCCAATAAGGGCATCTATTGGAAGCCTGCCACTCCTATCCTCATCATTCTTATAACTGTATACAACTGTAGAATTCTCTTCATCATATTCAATTTTTACAGGTGATTCAAGTCCTTTTTCTTTAATCTTGTCAATTAGGATCTCACCAGGCATTATTCTGGTTACTTTTTCATTATCATCAGTTTCCTCAACTACCTTAAACAGCAAATCCACTAGAGAAGTATTTGTAACTATTTCAACAAAATCATCCTTGGCATCTGTCTCTAAGGTAATGTTGCTGAATGAATTCATAAGGGACCTTTTTATTTCATAATACTCCTCATCAAAGGAAAGGGAGTAGTCCTTTAAAACGATATTTTCATTAAGGTTTTTCTTTTCAATTATATTATAGGCCAACTGTCTAGCTATTGGATGGTCCATAATCTTTCTTATGATATTTTTGTTATTGTTGACAAGTTGGACTATAGCCTCTTTAGGCGTGGAATCAATATCTATCCCATATTCCTTCTTCCACAGTTCAATATCCTCTTTTTCATCGTATTTAATATTTAGGCTGTTCCCTGCAACCTCTACAACAATTGGAACATGGATATCCTTATCCTCCAGAGCATCAATTGCCCTGTTCATTGTTATAAATTTATAATGCTCCTCGTAATCAGGATAAATATAAAAAGTATCCAGTATTTCAGGTAATAGATTATTGGATATTATTATGTCTATTACCTTATCCATGGGCGACAGGTTTTCTGCATTATATATCTCCTCGCTGGAATATTCAAATACATTAAAATTTATTGGAAATTCATCTACATAGTTTGCTCCATCCTCTTCCAATAACCTGGCTAACATTAGCAATACCTCATTTTTTTCACTTCTACTCAATGTATTTATTTCGTCCTTCAATATTTGAACTGTAAAGCTAAGCTTGTTTCCTGCCAAAAGTCTTCCATATCTATCTCTAATCTCGCCTCTGGGAGCAGTTACATATATCTCCTTTAATCTTTTATTATCCGATATATCCCTGTAATAATCTCCCTCTACAATAGTTAAGGTGGCTAATCTAAAGGAAAGCAAAATCATGGCAATACTTACAAATATAATCAATATGTTATATCTATCCTTAATCTTCTCTATTAATCTCAAATTAACACACCTCTATTTCTTGCTGAATCTGATTGAAGGAGTGTGGAAAAACCTTGATAGCAATTTAAACAATAATATTGACAGCAGTGTATTGTAGATAGTTTCAACTAAAACAATATCCTTCATGATATCAACTATGGAAATTTCATACCCCAGGAAAAATGTAAACAGGTAATAAAGAAGGTGATAACCTATTGTTGATAAAATAGTCATAAAAATAGGAAGCAATACGCTTTCCCTGGATAGCTTATTCTCAGTCATACCAATTAAATAACCTGCAAAGAAATATATAAATGGATTTATGCCTAAAGGCATGGCAAACATTATATCCTGCAGCAGTCCAATAATAAGCCCACAAACAGCACCAACCCTTTTACCATTCAATATTGCAATTATGACTACAACAATAAGGCTTGTATTGGGCACAACATCCAAAATGCTAAAATATGGTACTATTGTAGTTTGCAGTATGAAATTTATAATTATAATTAAAACTAACGCTAATATGCTCAATTTAATCCCTCTATCGTCTATTTGTTATAACAAATACCTTATATATTTTTTTGAAATCCACTGCTGGTTCAACTTCAATCTTCTTTGCCAGGTCTTCATCTTCCTTTATTACATTGGTTATTTCTCCTATATACAGATTATCAACATATATACCTCCAAGCCCTGAACTAAACAGCTTGTCTCCCTTCATAATATCTGCCTTGCTGTCAAAAAGATAACCGCTTAAATTTCCATCAATATTGCCCGACAGTATCCCGCCATCCTGGGTTCTTATTACTTTGAATGAAATGTTGTTGCTTTCATCTATAATAGAAATGACCTTAGCCCAATTGTCCCCCACATCAATAATTCTTCCAACAACGCCTTCCTGAACTATTTCTCCATCTACCTTAACAGCTTGTATTACAGTATCGCCTTTCCTTATGCCATCTTTCAATCCTTTGTCAATGGTAAACCTATTAAACCAGTTCCCAGGCTCCTTGCCTGTAACCTGCGCAGCAATGAGATTATAGCTGGTGTTTTCCAAAAGCTTCTTTTCATTTATTAAGTATTCGCTTCTCCCGATTATATCCTCATATTTTCTAATGGTATCTTCCAATTCCAATATCTTCAGCTTTAACTGTTCATTTTCTTCCTTCAGGCTAAACAAATCCTTAATAGATGTAAAAAAGTCAGAAATATTTCTCCCAACACTAAATACAACTTTTTGTACAGGAGAAAATACATTGCCTACAAATCTTTCTATTGCTGTTATTTTTATCCTTTCACTGCTTGTAATTCCGATAATAACAATAAGAATGATAGCAATCAAAGCTACTATCATTCTATTTTTGTATTTTTTGAAAAAAATCATATAGTATCACCACTTAGCCATTTCTTTTTCTACTATGTTCAGTAGTTCTTTTCAATATATCCAAGCTTTCCAACGCCTTACCGGTTCCCAACGCTACGCAGTCCAATGGATTTTCTGCTATGTGCACAGGCATTCCTGTTTCTATAGCAATTAATTTATCAAGCCCATCAAGAAGAGCTCCTCCTCCTGTCAGCATTATTCCTGACTCCATTATATCTGCTGCAAGCTCAGGTGGCGTCTTTTCCAATGTGGATTTAATAGCATCCAAAATTCCATATACCTGCTCTCTCATAGCTTCACATATTTCCTTTGAGGATATTTCAATGGTCTTTGGCAATCCGCTTACTAAATCCCTACCTCTAATGCTCATTTTAGTTTCCTTATTATTTATATTTGCAGAGCCTATTTTTATTTTAACCTCTTCAGCAGTTCTCTCTCCAATCATAAGGCTGTACTCTTTTTTAACATAGTTTATAATGGATTCATCCAGTTCATCTCCGCCTATTCTTATGGATTTGCTTGTAACTATACCTCCTAAGGATATAACAGCAACTTCCGTAGTACCTCCTCCAATATCAACAACCAAGCTTCCTGTTGGCTCCTGAACAGGCAATCCTGCACCTATAGCTGCTGCCATAGGCTCTTCAATCAGATAAGCATCCTTTGCACCTGCATTAATGGTAGCTTCCTCCACTGCTCTCTTTTCAACCTCAGTAACGCCACTTGGGACGCATACAACTACCCTTGGCTGAAACAACGATCTGCCAGAAAAGGCTCTTTTTATAAAATACCTTAACATGTTCTGGGTTATATCAAAATCTGCAATGACTCCATCCTTCAATGGCCTTATTGCCACTATATTCCCTGGAGTTCTACCAATCATCCTTTTAGCTTCTTCTCCAACAGCTAAAACCCTGTTGGTTTCAGTTTGAATAGCAACTACTGAAGGTTCCCTTATTACAATACCTTTTCCTTTTATGTATACCAATGTATTTGCAGTTCCTAAATCAATGCCCATATCCTTTGAAAATACGCTAAAAATTCCCATGTAAATTGCTCCTTTCTTCTATTAGCTAAAATACCTGCTAGATTATTTTTTTCTGTTTAAAACTGGTATAATTATTATCACCAATAATAATATGGTCTAAAACCTTTATTCCAATAATATTGCCTGCTTCTACAAGTCGATGTGTAATATTTATATCTTCAGTACTTGGAGTAGAATCTCCACTGGGATGATTATGTACCAAAATAACAGAATTTGCACTTCTCCTAATGGCAATATTGAAAACCTCCCTTGGATGTACAATGGATGAATTCAGGTTTCCAACTGATATTTCTTCTATGCTGATTATCTGATTTTTAGTATTTAGTAAAACTACTCTAAAGTGCTCCTTGTTGAGGAATTTCATCTCGTCCATTAGAAGTTCAACTATTATTAAGGGAGAATCAACCTTCATCTTTGATCCTAATCCACTACTTGATATCCTCTTGCCTAATTCTATGGCAGCTATAATCTGCGAAGCCTTACAATAACCAATTCCTTTAACATTAGTAAGCTCTTCCACAGTTGCCTGTGATAAGAATCTTATTCCTGAACTATCCATGCTCAAAAGCCTATTAGCAAGGTCTATGGCAGTATCCTCATTGTGTCCAGTTCTAATAATAATAGCAATTAATTCAGCATTGGATAAAGACTCAACTCCATACTTAATGAGCTTTTCCCTAGGCCTTTCATATAGAGGTAAATCCTTAATGGTATAGCTCTTATCGCTATTATTATTTACCACCATACAAACCACCCTCAATTATAAGAGACTAACGTTAAAATATTTATCCAACAGATAGTCTAGTTTCGCAATGGGTAGCCCTACAATATTAAAATAACAACCTCGAATATACTCTACCAAAAGGCTTCCATATCCCTGAATGCCATATGCTCCTGCCTTATCAGCATATTCTTTTGTTTTAATATATCTTTCAATCTTATGGTAGGATAAATTTCTAAACTTTACAATAGTCCTTTCATAGTCAATTATCTTTAAATTTGTACCAGCCTTAATAAGGCACAAACCAGTAATAACTTCATGTTCCTTATTATTTAGAAACTTAATCATTTCCATGGCCTCATCTTCATCCTTGGGTTTTCCCAGTATTTTCCCATCACACCACACTATTGTATCTGCCCCCAGTATTATCTCTCCATTACTAAAAACCTTTGCAACCTCACTAGCTTTCTCAAAGGATAAAGACATGGCAACCTGCTCTGGAGCTTCACCTTCCAGTACCTTCTCCCCTACATTTGGCTTTACTATTACAGTATTAATATTGAAATTGCTGAGTAGCTCTCTTCTTCTTGGAGAAGATGAGGCAAGAATAATGCTAGTCATAATATCACCTTGTTCTATTAATAGAATATCTTGTTAATTGATTTTTTCAGGTTATTAACAGTATAACCTGAAACCAGACCTACAAAGTAACCAGTAAATATGCTAGTTAGCTGTAATATGGGAAGATATGAAAATATCCTAATGTTGCTCATCATCAAGCTTGCCACTAATACCTGAGCAAAATTATGAGCCATAGCACCAAATATGCTAACACCCACTAAACTAAATATATTCGAAAGGTACTTATAGACAAGATACATGGCAATCAGACTCAGTATTGCACCTGATAAACTATAGAACAAGCTCGTAATACTACCTGTAGCTAGGGCAAACAATATGGATTTTAGTACTCCTGTGGTTAAAGCATCCTTAAAGCCAAATACAACCAAAGTTATAAGTATCACAATATTGGATAGCCCCAACTTAGCCCCTGGAGCAATGAAAGGTAAAGGCATCATTGACTCTACAATACTTAACCCCAATCCAATTGCCACCAGCAATGCCAAAAATACTAATCTTCTTAATCCTTTCATATTTATTCCTCTCTAACGACTAATACCATCAATTTCTGTTTCTACACCTACTCCCTTAATCTCAACTACCAATCTGTTAGGCAGGCATACGATGATCTCTCCAACCTTTGAAATGTATCCCTGTTTAACATCCAGCTGGTCAGGGCAATCTGCTTCTATTACTCTTACTTTACCATCTCCAATTTCAATGAGATTATATCCATAATCAGATTTAATAGGTATAGTCTTTCCTATCATATTGTCATCAAATGTGATTGTCTTTATCTCCTCGCCATTTACCTGTATGCTGATGTATTTTTCTTCATAGCTAAATAGAGATTGATTTATAAATATCAATGCCAAAACATTTACGACTATAATAGTTAATATTAATAATTTATCGCCCTTTGTCAAGCTTTTCACCCTTTAAACTAATTACTACATTAATGTCATAATTAGTTTACCACTTATATTTTTTATTTACAAGTTTCAATTTGCACTCCCTTATTACTCTATATATTATAAATTAATATATATAAAAAAAAAAGAGCCTAAATTTTAGGCCCTTTCTATTGCGCCTTGGCATTTAATTTTTCTAATCCTGAGAAAATAGCCCCTGTTGGACATTTTTCAGCGCATATTCCACAGTTAGTACATTTTTCATAGTTAATTTTTGCTAAATTGTTTTCAAATGAAAATGCCTGTTCAGGACAATTCTTAACGCATATTTGACAACCTATGCATCCGATGCTGCAATGTCCTCTTACAACTTTGCCTGGGTCATTGCTCTTACATTTTACTACAAATTGATTATCATAAGGAACAAGCTCAATTATATGCTTTGGACATACATTTATACATGCTTTACATGCAACGCATTTTTCCTTATCCACAAAAGCAACTCCATTTACAATATGGATGGCATTGTAATTACATACATCAACACAGGTGCCGCATCCTAAGCAGCCATATGAACAGGACTTGCTGCCTCCGGCAAGTATGTTCTGAGCTCTACAATCCCTTAATCCAGTATATTTATACTTATTTTTTGCCTTGCTGCAATCTCCCTGACACAATACTGTAGCAACCTGTCTATTAAATTCTCCAGCTTCTACTCCCATTATCTTTGATACTTCTTCTGCTACAGATTTACCTCCAACAACACAGGCATTGGCTGGTGCTTTTCCTTCAACAATAGCATTTGCACAGCCATCACAGCCAGGATATCCGCAGGCACCACAGTTAGCCCCTGGCAATACCTTTCTTATCGCCTCTACCTTTGGGTTTACTTCAACAGCAAAAACCTTTGATGCAAGTCCTAAGCTAACTCCAAATAAAAGTCCTAATCCTCCTAATACAACTACTGGATACAATATTCCAGTCATGCTTTCACCTCCTATACAAGTCCACTAAAGCCTAGAAACGCTATAGACATAAGACCTGCTGTTATTAATGAAATTGGGAATCCTTGTAAAGGCTTTGGAATGTTTGAAAATTCAAATTTCTCTCTAATTCCTGCCATAAGAAGTAGTGCAATAGCAAATCCTATGGACGCTCCCAGAGCATTAAAAATGGTTTGAATTATGTTATATTCTTTATCAATATTTAAAATGGCAACTCCCAAAACAATACAGTTAGTTGTAATCAGTGGAAGATAAACACCTAATGCATTATATAATCCAGGACTGCTCTTTTTTAGGAACATCTCCACAAGCTGTACCAATGAAGCTATAACCAGAATGAAAACTATAGTTTGCAGGTATTCAAGCCCAAACCTTGCCAATATTTGATGATGAACTACATAGGTGATAACTGATGAAAGAGTTACTACAAAGGTTACTGCAATTCCCATTCCTGTAGCAGTTTCAGTTTTATTTGAAACTCCAAGGAAAGGACAGATGCCCAAGAACTGAGCAAATACATAGTTGTTTACAAAAATGGTACTAATCAATATTGTAAATATATTCATCTAAAACTTCCTCCTTTTCACCAGCCTTTTCCTGCTTCCTTCTTAAATGATTAAACAATCCCATAAGAATACCAAGTATAATAAATGCTCCTGGTGGCATTATGAAAATCAATGCAGGTTCAAAACCAGCTCCAAATATCTGAAATCCAAATATACTTCCTGCACCAATTAATTCTCTTATAACTCCTAATGTTACAGCTGCCAAAGTATAACCTAAACCCATGCCTAAACCATCAACAATTGAGGGTATAACACCATTCTTTGATGCAAATGCTTCTGCCCTGCCAAGAATCATACAGTTAACTACTATAAGTGGAATAAATATTCCCAAAGCCTTGTACAAATCAGGAGTGTAAGCCTTCATGAACATTTCAACTACAGTTACGAATGTTGCAATAACAACTATAAATGCAGGAATACGAATCTTATCTGGTATTACCTTTCTCAATATGGAAATAACTAAATTTGAACCAACAGTAACAGCAATAACAGCAATGCCCATAGCCAATCCATTAATAGCTGAAGTGGTGACAGCTAATAGGGCACACATGCCAATTACCTGGACAAATATAGTGTTTTCCTTTATAAGCCCATTAAAAAACACCTTGGATAATTTCAATCTCTACACCTCCAAAATTCACTAATTAGCTAAAGCAGCATTATATGCTTCAAGTACCTTATTTACACCTTCAACTATGCCTTTTGTTGTTTTTGTCGCACTGGTAATTGCCTGTACTTCATTATCAGCTTTAGGACTTTTAGAATAAGTCAATTCCTGGGATGCTGATTTTCCTTTAAAGGAATCTGTAAAATAGCTCTTCTCTGCATTTGCTCCAAGGCCTGGAGTCTCTGAATGGCTTATTACCTTAATACCTGTAATTTGTCCATCTACTGATATTCCAAGCATAAAGTCAATTCTTCCGCCATAGCCTGTAGTATAAGCTTTGATTGTATATCCAACGAGATTTGAACTTGCATCGTATCCTTCGTTTACTTCTACTATATTTGAGCTTGCTGATTGAACTTCTTTAAGCTTTGATTCATCTAGCAATTTAAAGCTTTCAGCATCTCCCAGCACTTCCTGCATAGCCTGATTATTGGTTATCTTATCCAGCTCTGCAATTCTTTCAGCAGTAATAGCATTTGAAACGCCTAGCACTGCTGCTGCAACAGCAGTGATTATCAACAGAATCAATCCCAATTTTACAGTCTCATTCATCTATTTCGCACCTCCAAACACTCTAGGTTGTGTGAATTTTTCAATCAATGGAGTTGCTACATTCATTAACAATATTGAATAGGAAACTCCTTCAGGGTAGCCACCTTTTACCCTAATGAGGGCAGTCAAAATACCTGCACCTATACCAAAAATAATTCTTCCAATAGGTGTTACAGGTGATGATGCATAGTCAGTAGCCATAAAGAATGCACCTAATATTAATCCGCCACCTAACATATGATATGGTAAAAGTTCAGCATCTACACCTAATATTACTAACATAATAAATGTTGTACCAATATAGAATACTGGAATTTTCCAGTCAATAACATGCCTTACAATCAGATACAAAGCGCCAATCAGCAACAGTAGTGCTGATGTTTCACCAATAGCTCCAGGAATGTTACCTATGAACATATCCCACAGCTCTGGCAGTGCTGCTCCCTGAGAGCTGGATGCTGATGTAACTGCCTCTACAGTAGCAGATGCAGCTCCATCTGAAGCCATTCCGTATTTCATAATTGCCAGCGGTGTAGCAGTTGCAACTACATCTGGTCTAGTTCCTGTGAAAGTAGACATATGAGCTGGCCATGATGTCAACAGCATAGCCCTACCTGCTAAAGCAGGGTTCATGAAGTTTGAACCTAAACCACCAAAAAGCTGTTTAACAACAATTATTGCAAAAGCAGAACCCATAATTGGCAACCACCATGGAGCACTAGCTGGTAAATTAAATGCCAACAGTATTCCAGTAATAACTGCTGAAAAATCATTTATGGTAATCTGCCTTTTGAATGCTTTCTGGATTAATGCTTCAAAAAATACGCTTGATGCCACAGATATGAGTATAAGCTTCAAAGCATTTATTCCAAAAAAGTAAACGCTACCGATAATAGCTGGTACAAGAGCTATCACCACATCTAACATAATCCTCTGTACAGATTCATTTGATCTTATATGAGGAGATGAAGTAACCAATAATTCGTTCTCTAAAGCAACTTTATAGGCTTTAGAAGTATCTACTGCTTTTCCTTCCATTTCATTTCCTCCTATCTCTTTGATTTCCTCTTAGCAATTATTTCTCTCTTTGCCAGTCTAATAGACTCAACTAAAGGTCTTTTAGCTGGGCAAATATATGAACATGATCCACATTCAACGCAGTCAAGAGCATGGTACTCCTCTGCCTTATCAAAATTCTTCTTCATGGCATATCCTGCAAGATACAATGGCTGTAACTTAACAGGGCATACTTCCAGGCATTTACCACATTTAATACATGGATTTACCTTCTCAGGTTTTGCCTCTTTTTCTGTTAGAACCAATATTCCATTGGAACCCTTTATTATTGGTACATCTATTGAATACTGGCTGATTCCCATCATAGGTCCACCAGCTATTATCTTGCCTGGAGTACCAGTAAATCCACCACATTGCTCAATTAAATCCTTAAATGGTGTTCCAATCTTTACCATTAAATTTTTTGGTTCCTTTATTCCATGACCTGTAACAGTAACAACTCTTTCATATAGAGGCTTTCCTTCTAAAATTGCATCTGCAATTGCCTTTGTTGAAGACACATTACATACAACTGCTCCAACATCCATAGGCAATCCGCCTGAAGGAACTTCTCTTCCTAAAATGGCGTTTATAAGCCTCTTTTCATCACCTTGTGGGTATTTTACCTTTAGGGTCGCTACTTCAATATTTGGTTCGCTCTTAGCTGCTTCCCTAATAGCTAAAATAGCATCTGGTTTGTTCTTTTCAATGCCTATAATTCCTCTATTTACTCCAACAGCCTTCATTATAGCCTTCAATCCAAATACTATCTTCTCTGGATATTCAACCATAACTCTGTGGTCGGCAGTCAGGTAAGGTTCACATTCTGCCCCATTTATTAAAATAGTATCAATTTTCTTTTCAGGAGGAGGAGATAGCTTTACATGAGTTGGGAATCCTGCCCCACCCATTCCAGTTATACCTGCTTCCTTTATGATTTCAAGAATTTCCTTTTGAGTCAAGCTTTCCAAGCTTCCCTTTGGCTTAACTGACTCGTGCAGCTCATCTTTACCATCTGACTCAATAACTACACATTTTACCTTTTGTCCTGTTGGGGTTGGCATTTCAGTTATGCTTTTAACCACTCCTGAAACTGATGAATGCACAGGAGCTGATACAAAGGCACTGGATTGTCCAATTTTTTGACCAACCTTTACACTGTCTCCTACTTTAACAATAGGCTCACAAGGTGCTCCGGTATGCTGATGCAACGGAATATAAACTATGGCTGGTTCCTTTGCTTTTTCTATAGGAAGGCCTTCAGTTAACTCCTTGTAGTGTGGTACACCTACCCCACCTCTAAAAGTGAGATTTTCTAACTTCATCCTTTTTCCACCTCTTTTTTTAAATTCTATTGCTTTAATTATTTATATTTATATTAAAAATAAAAAAATTAACCGCATTTAGTAATAATTGGATATCAATTCTTGTTTATATATAATCATAAATATTATAACACTTATTTTCTCACATGTATACCCTATAGGGTTATTGTCATAATATTAACATTATTACCTGAATTTTTCACTTATATGTTCAAACTCAACTGTCTTGGGTCCTGGGGATAGATTAGATTTGAAAGGCTAAGACCTATGAGTCTAATATCTTTTATTATATTGAATTTGGTGGTCAATAGCTGCTTACTTGTTTCATAAATGACATTATGGTCATAGGTTGGTATATTCAAAGTTATGCTTCTGGTTTCCACAGTAAAATCCGAATATTTTACCTTTACAGTCACAGTCCTAATAAGAAATCCTTTCCTAACCAGCCTATTTGAAAGGTTGACAGAATATTCCCTCAACTTATTGCATAAAAATTCCATGTCGTTAGTATCACTAATAAAGGTTTCCTCTTCTCCTATGGATTGGTTGGTTATATGGATTTCCAAAGGCCTATTATCTCTGCCATATGAAAACTCAAAAAGCTCCTTGCCCCTTTTACCAAACTTTTCTATCAATATATCAACATCATACTTTTGAACATCTTCAATGTAGTAGATACCTAATTTATTTAACTCCCTTTCCATTTTAGGTCCTACTCCCCATAGTTTTGACACAGGTAAAGGCTTAAGAAAATCTACTATATCCTCTTTTTTGATAACCGTAAGACCATCTGGCTTTTTCACATCAGAAGCAAGCTTTGCAAGAAATTTATTTATGGATATTCCCACCGACGCAGTAAGTTTTAGCTCATTTCTAATATCTGATTTTATGTTTTCAGCTATATATATTGGATTACCTCCTGTCACATCCAGAAATGCTTCATCTATTGACAGAGGTTCTATTATATTTGAATATCTTCTTAGTATATTCAGTATCTTAGCAGACTCTTTCTTATATCTATCTATATCTACAGGCAAAAAAACACCATGAGGGCACAATCTCCTTGCACTTTCAATAGGCATAGCTGAATGTACACCATATTTCCTTGCTTCATATGAAGCAGTACATACAACAGACCTTTTTCCAACTCCTCCAACAATTACAGGTTTACCTCTTAATTGTGGGTTATCTCTTTGCTCAATAGACGCATAGAATGCATCCATATCCACGTGAATTATAGCCCTATCCATGAACTTCACCTGCTCACAAAAAAATCATATACATGCAGTATATGATTTAACAATGAAACTACGTAGTGGTGCAGGGCACGAGACTCGAACTCGTACGGTCTGTGACCGCTACCCCCTCAAGATAGTGCGTCTGCCAATTCCGCCAGCCCTGCACAAATGGCAAATATGCCACATATTTCAGAGTATTTGTTTGTAACTATAAATGCTATGAACTTACTCCTCATATATTATAAATCAAATTTCAATTATTATCAACCCTTTCCTTCTGGAAATCCTTAGGTATATACCATTTTTCTATATTTCTATATAGGTCATAGAAGGTTGGGTCTATGTTCCCTTTTATTTTTCCATCCATAAGAAGGGCTTCATTTCTGAATAACAGACTTACATATGGCAGATCTTCCAGTATTAATGACTGCAGGCTATTGTAAGCCTCAAATTTCTTCTCTGTATTGGAGGCCATATAAGCATCCAACAGAGCCTTATCCATCTTTTCATTGCTATACATTATGAAGTTGTTTAGCCCAATTTGAGATGAGTGAAAAGCAAATGAAAGCTCCGGTATAGGCGCAAGATTCCATCCCAATAATACCATATCATAATTGCCACTTGCTAATGCCTCATTTAACTCTGTCCACTGTGCATCTATCATCTCTTCAGTCAGGTTATCTGGAATCTTTTCAGTAAATCCCTTTACTACCTGAATGCCTATTTCCCTTAAATCTTCAACTATAAGCTCTGCAGTCTTAAGCCTTAACTCGTTATATGAATTTGTCAGAAGGGTTAAAATGACATCATTTCCTTCCGCATCTTCATAATAGCCATCTGAATCAACATCCCTCCATCCCATATTTTCAAGCTCCTTTTTTGCCTTGTCTACATTATAGCCATAAATACTTGAGTTTTCTGTAAGAATCCAGGAATTTGGATGTATTGGAAGGTCTGTTTGAGTAGCATGGCCTAGATATACATTTTCAATTATAGCTTGTCTGTCAATTCCGTAAGCCATTGCCTTTCTCAGCCCTAGTCCGTATTTCCTAAATACATCCTTAGAAAAATTGAACCCTAAAAATTCATAATCCTGAGAAACATACTCTATTATTTTAATTTTACTGTTCTGATCAAACTTTTCCCAATCAACTCCTACAGAATAAGCCAAATCCACTTGTCCTGTTTCAAAGGATACCAATGCAAGCTCCTCATCCTTCAATATCATCCCTATAATCCTATCAATAAATGGTCTTCCTCCTATATATCTTTGATTTGATTCCAGCTCAATTCTTTTATATTTTTCATAGTTTACAAATTTATAAGGGCCAGTACCTATAGGAATATAATTTTCTGCCAAAAGCGCCTTCTGATAGGATAAAGCATTTTCCACACCATCAACAAATCTATGCCTTGGAATAATTGGAAAAGTTAACACATCCAGCTGATGGCTAAAAGGGAATCCAAAAACTATATCCATGTTTAGCTCATCTATGACTACAGGCTCCATAATCTTGTCCAAATTTCCGCCATTAAAGTTCCCCACATAGGTTTTCCACAATCTCTTATAAGGGTTATCTTCACCTGCATATTTAATGGTATTGATGGTAAAAGCCACATCATAGGCAGTAAACTTCTCTCCATCATGCCAGTATACATCATCCTTTAATTTTATGCTGACAGTATTATTGCCCTTGAAAGAATAGCTATCAACCAGCTGGCTTACTATATTGTAGTTTTCTCCATACTCAAACAAGCTTTCAAATATAAGCTTGCTAAAGTAATAATAGCTCCTGTTGTTAACCAGAAGAGGGTTTAAAGTGTTAATGCTTGTAACAGGAAGTATCAGCTCTCCTCCATATTCAGGCTCATATTCATCTGAACTGTTATAATCAGCTTCAAAGCTCTCGCTACTCTGTCCTATTTCTCCTTCGCATCCTGTAAGATATACAGATAACAACAGTATGCTAATAATTATACATAAGATCCCCCTTTTCAACTGACTGTCCCTCCTACTATTTATAGATGACAAAATTCTTTACTACCCTTCTAAAATTGTTAACAAACAAAACCATATAGTTTTCCCTACTAGGTATTTCATAAACAAATTCATCTTCATAAAGAACTCTATATATACTGATATTCCTTTGAACCTTTTTGACATAGTCCTTTGTTTCAGCAAAGGGTATGTCCTTTAATGATTCCCCATCATCAGAGTACTTTTCATCCTGAAGCCATTTAACCACATTCCCGCTGCCTGCATTATATGCAGCCAACATCAGCGGCAAATTGTTATCAAATTCCTGACTCAATATGCTTAGATACCAGCAGCCAATCATTATGTTGAGTTCAGGGTCAAATAAGTCTTCCACATCAAAATCATCTATATTAAGCTCTTCGCTGGCCCATTTACCTGTAATAGGCGAAATCTGCATAAGGCCTCTGGCATCCTTTTTAGATATTGCATTTTTATCATATTTGCTTTCTACATTAATAATAGCTGCTATAAGATACGGGTCTACATTAAACTCATCTGAATACTTCTTTATCAGTATCTGATAACTTAACGGATAATTTACCATAAAATACATGTAGAGAGCAAATAATCCTACAGCAATAATAACAAAAAATATAGTCATTCTTTTTAATCCCTTTCCTATCATGTAATACAAAACAAGCCCTCCATATTCATATTACTTCCTCCACCAATTTCTTAACCTTGCCTTCCAGCTCATTTTTCTCTCCGCTATTGTCAATTATTCGTGTAGCATATTTTTTCTTCAAACACATAGGCATTTGAGCCTCAATTCTCTTTATAGCCTCCTCTTTCCCTATTGAATCCCTTTCCATCAACCTCTTTAATTGAATCTCTTCATCAACATACACAAGCCAGATTTCATCAAAGTGTATTCCATGGAATTGCAAATCATCCAATACTTCAATAAGTAAAGGTATATCCACAAATATAATCTTGCTCTCCGAATCTTTCTCAATATAATCCTTTATGGCAGCAAAAATATAGGGATGTACAATTAAATTAAGCTTTTCTCTCTCATTATCGTCATTAAATATAATGCTTCCCAGCTTCTTTCTGTTTATATTTCCATCCTCATCAATAATGTCCCTTCCAAAATGCTCAACTATCTCAAAATATGCAGGCTTGCCTATTTCTACAACTTCTCTCGATATCACATCTGCATCAATTACATTAAAGCCCATGGATTTAAGTATATTGGAAACCGTGGACTTGCCTGAAGCTATACCTCCTGTAAGTCCGATGATTTTTCTATTATTTTGATTCATACCAGCTGTCACCTACTTTTATATCCACCTTCAAAGGAACACTAAGCTTTACTGAGTTTTCCATTATATACTTCACCAAATCCACTACCATATCAGCTTCTTCCTTGTGGGCCTGAATAATCAATTCATCATGTACCTGTAAAATCAATTTAGATTTTAGATTTCTCCTTTTTAACTCATTATATACATTAACCATGGCAATTTTAATTATATCAGCAGCACTTCCCTGAATTGGGGTATTCATAGCAACTCTTTCACCAAAACCTCTTACACTGAAATTTTTTGATTTCAGTTCAGGCACATATCTTCTTCTATTCATTATGGTTTCAACATATCCGTCATTTTTCCCTTTCTCCACTATATCCCTCATATACTTTTTTACCATCTCATAATTGTTAAGATAACTATCTATATAGGTCTTGGCTTCTTTCCTTGAAATATTCAAATCCTTGGAAAGGCCATAATCGCTGATTCCATATATAATGCCAAAATTTACAGCTTTTGCTCTGCTCCTTAAAAGAGGAGTTACTTCTTCTTTTGGAACATTAAACACCTCAGAAGCAGTTTTAGTATGTATATCTTCATCGCTGTAAAATGCTTCAATAAGCTTAGGGTCCTTTGAAATATGAGCCAAAACCCTTAATTCTATCTGAGAATAATCCCCATCAACCAGCACATATCCGTCTTCAGATATAAAAGCCTTTCTTATTTCCCTGCCCTCTTCAGTTTTAACAGGAATATTTTGAAGATTTGGCTCTGTGCTGCTTATTCTTCCTGTATTGGTTACAGTCTGATTGAATGTGGAATGTATCTTACTTGTTTTTTTATCTACAACCTCAATTAACCCATCTATATACGTTGACATTAGTTTTACCAGTTTCCTGTACTTCAATATCTTTTCTATTATTTCATGGTGGCCTATTAGCTTTTCCAATACTTCAACATCTGTAGAGTATCCAGTCTTCGTCTTTTTTATAACCGGCAGATTCAGTTTGTCAAACAGCACTTCTCCCAGCTGTTTAGGCGAATTAATATTAAACTCCTCTCCAGCTAAGCTGTATATATCTGATGTAAGCTTAGCAATTTGCTTTTCATATTCCTCCTTTAACTGATACAGAACATTTAAATCCACCTTAAACCCATTAAACTCCATGTCAGCTAAAACCTGTGCCAAAGGAAGCTCTACGTCATAGTATAACTTTGTCATATTCTGTTCATCTATTAGATTTTTTATTGGCTCTTCTACCTTATTTACTATGTATAATAAAGATGCCAGAAATTTAGCCCTTGTATCTATGGAAAGATCCTTAAATGTTTTCTTATTCTTGCCTTTTCCAAGCAATTCCTTTTCATCAATGCCGGAATAATTTATATATTCCTTTCCAAGCTCATTTATTGAGTAGTTTGATTGAGCAGGATTTATAAGGTATTGCCCTATCATGGAATCAAAGGATATATTGCTGATATCTATTCCCAGAGTCAGTAATGCATATATATCCATCTTTAAGTCATGACCACTTTTTTTAATTTTTTCAGATTCAAAGCTTCCCCTGAAATCCTCGCAAAACTTATTGATGTCATTTTGAGAAAAATCAATATAATAGGTATTATCCTTTATCCTTATTCCCACTCCAAGTATATTGCTTTTAATATAATGATAGTCTTCAAAAAGGAATTTAAAATACATATATCCTGTTCTAAAAACCTCATCTATTATTTTACTATAGTTGTTGCCTTCAATTATTTCATATTCCAAATCCATATCTAACCCATCAGCCTTTTCTGCTGCTGTAAAATCAATCTTTGCAAGAAGGCTGTTAAACTCAAGCTTTTTATATATATCAATAAGTTTCTCATAATCAGGCTCTTTAACTTCCAGCTCTTTAAGTGAGATATCCAATGGAGCATTTCTTATTATTTCAGCCAACTTCTTGCTTAGAAAGGCAGACTGCTTGTTTTCCATCAATGTTTCTTTTATTTTTTTGCTGCCTACTTTATCTATATTATCATATAGGTTCTCTATAGTACCAAATTCTTTTAATAATTTAACCCCAGTTTTCTCTCCAATTCCTGGTACCCCTGGAATATTATCCGATTTATCTCCCATGAGGCCTTTCAGGTCAATAAACTGCTGTGGAGTTATGCCATATTCCTCAATGAACTTATTCTCATCATATTCTACCAGGTCTGTAATGCCTTTTTTGGTTATCAAAACCTTTGTCTTATCTGAAGCCAGCTGTAGATAATCCCTGTCCCCTGTAACCAATATTATTTCCAGTCCATTTTCCTCTCCAAACTTCGATAGCGTTCCTGCAATATCATCTGCTTCATATCCATCCAGTTCCAGTTGGGCAATATTCATTATTGATAATATCTCCTTAATGATAGGGAATTGAAGGGCCAGCTCATTTGGTGTAGACTGCCTGGTCCCCTTGTAAAGTTCAAAAGCCTCATGCCTAAAGGTTGGGCCCTTCTTATCAAAGGCAACGCCTATGTAATCAATATTGTAATTCTCTTTTATTTTATAAAGCATAGTCAAAAACCCATAAACTCCATTGGTGTATATTCCATCCTTTGTAGTAAGCAATGGCAAGGCATAAAAGGCTCTATGTATTAAGCTGTTTCCATCTATAATCATCAAAGTCTTATTTTCCTTCACAAAATCAACTCCTTTTTTCAATAAAAATACCTCCATTTAAATAAAGTATACATTAAATAAATATGTCCGTAAATAATTTAAATAAATGCTTGATTATTTTATGTTTTTATGTTAGTATATATTTTGTGATGAATGAGCCGAAGTGGTGGAATTGGCAGACGCGCTGGACTCAAAATCCAGTGGGGCTCAAACCTCGTGCGGGTTCGACTCCCGCCTTCGGCACCAGTGAAATCAATGGTTGCAGGGTTTCACAAATCCTGGAATTAAATATAAAACCAGCTTTAGTAATGCAGTTTTAATGCAATTGAGTACAAAAAAAATAGCGGGGGCACCATCCCTGCTATTGTAACTAAGTAACTAAAGGTTCTTATCTATTGCCTTGCGTTTTCGCATGGCTTTTTTCTTTACTTAACAAGCCGTTCAATGTAGTCGCTGCCGCTTCCTGTAATCCTGGGGTTAAGTGGCTATATAGGTCAAGGGTCATGGTTATGCTACTATGTCCTAACCGTTCCTGTACCACCTTCGGGTGAACGCCACGGGCAAGGAGAAGGCTAGCATGTGTATGCCGCAAGTCATGCAGCCGTACTTTTGGCAATCCGGCCTTCTCCAAGTGTCGTTGAAACCGTTTAGTAAATTCCCTTGGGTCTAGGGGGGTCCCGTCCTCCTTGCAGAACACCAAGCCATTATTCTGATAGGCTTCGCCCAAAAGTAACTTCTCCTGGGCCTGCCGTTTCTTGTGGGCCTTCAGTTCCCTTATCGTATCGTCGGGTAAAACAACGCTTCTTCTTCCGCTTTTGCTTTTGGTTGTTTCCTCCAGGGACAGACCATTTTTTAAGACCAGTAGCTGGCGCTGGACAGTAATAACTCCGTTTTCCAAATCAACGCAATCCCAACACAAGCCCAGCAATTCACCGCGCCGCA